>Ga0307426_1000332_pt1 | contig 32086 bp, 29 predicted proteins | sample SalMarWE160340MG_FD_202165 | JGI IMG/M metagenome (GOLD analysis project Ga0307426, IMG submission 202165) | Salt marsh sediment microbial communities from the Plum Island Ecosystem LTER, Massachusetts, United States - WE1603-40 | ecosystem: Environmental > Aquatic > Marine > Intertidal zone >...
CCCGCCTCAAAGCCTCGATACAGAATAACCTAAACTGCTTGCGAAGAATATTACAGTTCAACCTTCAACATAAGCTATTCTTTTTCAGAGTATCATCCGATCTGGTTCCCTTTGCTTCTCATCCAATAAACAAGTTCAGCTGGCAAAAACACTTCCAAGACGAATTTGAAGGAATTGGAGAATTCATCATCAAAAACAGAATGAGAATATCAATGCACCCAGACCAGTTCACTCTAATTAACTCGATTAAGGATGAAATTTTCGAAAGGAGCAAAAAGGAACTCCTGTACCACGCCGAAATACTTGACTTGATGAAACTGGATTCCTCTGCAAAAATACAAATCCACGTCGGCGGAGCCTACGGCGACAAAAAGTTAAGCATGGAGAGGTTTGTAGCCAGATTCAATAGGCTTCCTGATTCCGTTATTCGCCGTTTGGTAATCGAGAATGATGATAAATTGTATGACTTGAATGACTGTCTCAAGATAAGTGAGGAAATTCAAATTCCAGTTCTATTCGATGTCTTTCATCATAAACTGAATAATTCAACAGCTAAGACGATGAAAGAATTGTTTAGGCTTATTGAGAAATCGTGGAATGTTAAAAGAGATGGAGTTCCAATGGTTGATTATAGTTCTCAAGAACCTAATGGACTGCCCCGGCAGCATTCGGAAACAATTAATCTGGAAGATTTCGGGATGTTCTTGAAACAAACCGAACCTTTTGATTTCGATGTAATGCTAGAGATAAAAGATAAAGAAAAAAGTGCGATTGAAGCCCTTGAATATGCGGCAAATGACTGGAGACTGCATAAATTCTTCACAAATTAGCAGGTATATCAAATTAACAACTAAACCTATAGCCGATTAAATATCAATAGGTCATGAAAAATAATACAACTATTTTGACGCTGGTTCAACCGTTATAGCTACTTCGTTTCTACGCATGAACCACGGAGTAAAAGGTGCGTTGTATCGCATCGAAAACACTTGACCCGCAGTCTTTATTCCTGCTTCAGTAAGCTCTTTCAGCAGTTCTTCTGACTTCTTTTTGAACATTGAGTCCGACCAACGACCGGAAAATCTTAGCGCTGCCACTAATCTTTCAGGAATTTCTACAATCTTAACGCGGTCATCAAGGGGCTCAGGAGTTGTTTCAAGCGTGAAGCCTTCAGGCATTATGAAAGCAATTGACCCAGTTTCTGATAAGACTGGTGCAGTCATGGCTATTTCTTCAGAAACAACAGGCGCTGTCATCGCGATGTCCGATTTCTGCCTATTATTACCAGTGATGAAGCGGAAGAGAAGGTTGAAACCCCCGTCGCCATAACCATCAACTCTAGCAATCACCAAACGAGGGTAACGCCTAATCTCCGTCTTGCCAATTTTCTTTAGAACATCGTATTTTGCCTGTTCTACCATAATCTCATTATTAAAAAGAGCCAGAATATATTGATTCTCTTCGAATAGTCACTACCGCTGGCTGTCTAATTAAGCTTAAAAATGAATTTCCATAAATGGATAGGGTAGTTCAATATTGTTTCTCTTAGGAGGTGATTGGTTGAATTATAGAGAAAGACAGGAAATAATAGGGAAATCACCCATTTCCTTCAGCTACTTGAAAAAGTTCAACTTAGGCGCTGGAATCCTACACTTATCTCAGGGAATGATAATGCTAGCTTTAGGCACGCTTTTAACATGGGAGCGAGACATATACACTTTCTACTTGAAACTCGACATAACCACTGGACCCCCGCTGGTTTTCAACATAGCCCCAGACCCACAGGTCTTCTTCACTCTCAGCTATCTAGGCGTAATCGTTGCGTCTTTCCCGCTGCTTTCAGCCCTTGCGCACTTTCTGATTGCGTACCCGAAAAACAAGGACTACAACGAAAACCTGAAGAAAGGAATGAACCCGTACCGCTGGTACGAATACGCTTTCTCCAGCTCGATAATGATTGTGCTTATTTCTACGTTCGTAGGTGTCTGGGACTTCTGGTCGCTCGTGATGATTTTCACTTTGAACGCAATGATGATCATGTTCGGATACTTCATGGAAGTGGTGAACCAGAAAACCGAAAAAACCTCGTGGTCAGCATTCATAGTAGGCTGCATTTCAGGAGGTGTTCCATGGGTAGTGCTATTCGCCTATTTCATAGCAGCAGTAATGTCGACAGGTGTTGAGCCGCCGGCATTCGTGTACTCGATATTCTTCATTTACTTCGCGGTGTTCAACGTTTTCGCCCTCAACATGGTCCTGCAGTACAAAGGTGTAGGTCGCTGGAGAGACTACCTTTACGGCGAACGAGTCTACATCATACTAAGCTTCGTCGCAAAAACAGCACTATCATGGCTTGTCTTCATCGGAATATTCGCACCATTCTAAATTAAAAAAATCCCTTTCTTTTTTCAAATAAAACGTGTTATTAAAATCAAATCGACGACTGATTATACCACGGTTGCCGCAGGAAAACTGAATGCTGACTCAGACTTCACCTATTTTTCTTATTTCAACGTTTTTTCGCCGAACTGACTAGTTACAGGGTCTAAATCGGATAACTCCTCTGGATACGGCTCTAGAAAGGTCTGATTCATCAAGTATTCTTCCTTGAATCTGACAATCCACGCTTTTAAAACACTCAAGTTCGCACTCAAAGCCAGTTTACCTGCTCTGTATTTAGCAACAGATTCTAGAAAGAATGATTTTTCCTCTTTTGAGAGTTGATGAGAGAAATAACCCATGATCTTTTGCATTACGTTTATGTACGCGCCGACGCTAGGCGTCCGTACCAAAGCTAAATGCAGGTGTGTTTCATAGCTCTGAAGGATCTCTATAAAAGGTTTTTGATCCTGGTTTGCAGCTATTTTTCCAAGTATTCTTCGCTCTTTCTGATTATAGGCTGTTAGTAAATACTTGTTTTCTGAATGAAATCGTATTAATTCTTTGATTCTGCCAGATTTTTTCACGCTCCTGAAGCTAGCTATGGTAAAAAGCTTGGTAAGAAAATGTTCCCTTATTCTGAGATTGAGGAGGCGAAGCTCATCTTCTATGGCTAGGTTTGGATATTTTTGGAGTACTGCCTTTCCAAAGAATCCGGGGCCTTTGCCGATTGGTGATGATTTTTCTATTCTGGGATATATTTTGACGTTCTTGAAACCGCTGCTTGGCGAACCTCTTTTTAGTATGAAGCCATCAACTTCATCCAAGGCGTTCAAAAAAGAATCGGCAAATCGCTCCATTTTTTCTGCGTAATCTAAGCCTGTTGCTGGTTGCATTAGTCGTCGTTCCCCTTTTACTAAGACTATCCGAATTGGATGGCGAGGGACGCCGAGTCCAATTTCGACTTCAGGGCAAACAGGTATGAAATTGACGTATGGCTTAAGCTTTTCTACAAACTCGCTTGCTATTATTTGGGCGTTGTACCTGACTGGTTCGAAAGTAATACACTTTGAGACTACAACATTGGGTTTTGGGAATTCTCTCATTTGAAGCCCCTTTAAGAAGTTTTAACCGCCACAAAAGAAGTGGTCTCGCTTGTTTCATAAGTCTTTTCATCTTGGAAAAAGAGGTACTGCATTTGCTAATAGAAATTTTAAATTTCGCAATATCAAAATCTCGTGGTTTCCTAATTCTCTTCCTAAAAGTCAAGCATAAAGCCTTTGGTGAGAAGGACAAAAATAGCTTATCCGTTTAGTTTTCCCAGTCCTTTTAAACAGGACTTTTCCTTCGCATAATGGACACTTTTTCTTGCCATAGATACTAAGTTTAGACCTGATGCTGTCACCTTTCTTTACCGCTCGATAGAAACTTAAAGAGAACTTCCGTGCTTCATTCGCGACGTTTTCAAGTTTCTTCTTTGGAATTTTCTCAACTACACTTAGCGGATGCACCTCACTCATGAATAAGGCTTCATTTTTTATGATATTGCCTACTCCGGCAAACACGTTTTGATCCAAGAGAACATCACAAATGAAGGCTTCACTCAGGTTTGACACCAGGCTAATTACTTTTGTCAGGTTCCAGTTTTCGGACATTATATCTAGTTCTTTGTCATACAATTTCTCAACGTCGGAATTGCTAAGAATCTTGACTGAGCAATTGTACAAATTCAACGTGTCTTGGGAAAACACCAGTGAAAGTCTTGGAATCACACCTTTTCTTTCTTCATTGAAGCGATAACTTCCGAACATTAGAAAATGAACTTTCAACGAAAACTCTGGGAACTGCAGAAACAAGTTTTTTCCCCAGCTGAAAACTTCTAAAACCTTCTGTCCCTGAAGGCGTTCCATTTGGATTTTCGAGTTGCCGCTAACCTCAGCAACGAATTCGCCTGTAAGTTGAGATAACTCTTCGGCGATAACGCGTAAAGGAGGCCCTTCCAAACTTTTTCACCTATAAAATAGCAGGAATGGTGTGAAAAGTAATTCTGTCGGGGGATCATGCTTTTGATAGTACCATTGGCTGTTCACAACATACAAGGGTTCCATTTCCAGCATTCATAACCTTTACTTTATTGCCGCAGATCTTGCACAAATATATCTCATTTATTTTTGTCATAAAGCCACCTCCGAAACTTGGTTTAGTCTACATTTCTGTATCAAGAAAAATAAATGTTTCCAGACATTAAAAGGTCACTTAAAACGCATTTCTTTGTCGATAGCATCTTTCATCACTGTATGTTTTTAATCAATACTAAGAACAGTGAAATTTTTCTATTCCAAATTTATTAAATGTGTGCTAAATTAGGTTATTACAAAAATAGTTTGGTGGAGCTAATTCTATATATTAGGTGCTTCATTAACTTCATAGGAGCTCAGATGGTGGTTCAAAATTCTGATGTGGCAGTAGTTGGGCATTTCGCTATAGACACCATTCGTCTACTGAGCCGTTCTAGCCCTTTTGTTGTGTTAGGTGGGTCTGTAACGTATGTTTCTCTCGTGGCAAAACGTTTGGACGCAACGGTTTCAATAATCTCCAAGGTTGGCGGGGATTTCCCTGAGGCTTACATGTGGTTGCTTCAGGAAGAAGGCATCAACCTCTCCGGCGTCACTAAGCTTGCGAACAAGGAGACCACGCATTTTGAACTTGGATACAGCAAAGACCTTTCAAACAGAACTTTGAAACTGAAAAGCAAGGCTCCTCGCATAAATGTGAGTGACCTGCCGCGTTCTATGCAAGCCAAAGCCGTTCACGTCGCGCCTATTGCTGGCGAAATTTCGTATAAAGTGGTAAAAAAATTGAAGAGTTGCGCGGAGGTTTTATCTCTTGACCCTCAAGGTTTGCTGCGCAGCGTTGATAAAACTGGAAACGTTACGCCACGTTCTCGGGTTGACAAGCGCTTGTTCAGCCTCATCAACATCTACAAGTCTTCGCTGGATGAAATTACCGCTCTCACGGGACAACCTGATCTAAATTCGGCGATAAACGCTATCCACGACTTCGGAGTTAAAACCGTAATAGTCACTTTAGGTGCCAAAGGCGCCGTGCTCTCCGTGGAGAAAACGCTTTACAACATTCCCGCGTGCAACTCCAGAGTGCTTGTTGACCCCACCGGCGCCGGGGACGTTTTCATAGGTGGCTTTTTAACCGAGTACATCCGCCAAAAAGATGCTTTATGGTGTGCTTGCGTGGGTTCCGCCGCGGCATCGCTGGTTGTCGAAGGCATTGGACCGACATTTTTCGGAGAAAAGGAAGAAATTTATCAGAGAGCCCGCGACATCTATGAAAAAGAAATTAAGCCATGACGCGTATTGTACTGCGTAAAACTGTGTGAGGCAAGAACTGTTGGGACGCATAGGCAAAGGAGTCAAATGCAGCGTGTTCGGTTGCAGCAGGGAAGCTGTACGTTCGATATCAACTGGAAAAGCTAAGTCTGCCGGGTTAAACGTTGGCAGCAACGAAAAACGTGTTTACCTTTGCAGGGAGCACTACAAGGAATTTAAGAAGAAGAACAAAAAAGACAAAACCATTGACAAGTGGCGTTACGGCGCCTAAAAAGAGTGGGTGCCATGCGGATACTACAATTGCATTCTAACTTCATCGTTTTCAAGCCTGTTAAAAAAGAAATAGCCATGGCTGAAGAAGCGAAGAAAGAAGAAAACCGCCTTGAAGAAATCGTGGTCTTGTTCACCGCCATCGAAGAAGGCGACAACGCAGCTTTGGTCCAAAAAGCCATAGACGAAGTTCACGCTTTCCTAGAAAAACTAAAGGTTAATCGAATCCTGATTTACCCCTTCGCACACTTAAGCAGCAACCTGTCAAAACCTTCTGAAGCTCTGAAACTTATAAAAAACATGGAAGCTTACGCAAAAGCGAAGGGCATAGAGACGCACCGTGCACCCTTCGGCTGGACCAAACAGTTCACAATCTCCATCAAAGGACACCCGTTGGCAGAGCAATCCAGATTCTACGCGCCCGCCGTAGCGGAAGCAGAGGCTGAGAAGGAAGAACCTGTTTCTGAAGCCATAAAAGCTGAGGAGAAAATGAAATCTTTCTGGCAGATTCTCCAGCCCACTGGCGAACTTGAGTCTATCGAAGACTTCGACTTCAAAGGGCGCGAAAACCTTGAGAAATTCGCTAAATACGAAATTGCGAAGGTGCGGGCAAGCCAGCAAATGCCACCGCACGTGCCTCTGATGAAACGGCTGGAGATAGCGGATTACGAGCCGGGAAGCGACCCTGGCAACCTTCGCTGGTACCCGAAAGGCAGGTTAATCAAGTCTCTGCTTGAGCGGTTCGTCACCGCTGAAATGAACGCGTACGGCGCCATGGAAGTTGAAACTCCAGTTATGTACGATTTTAACCACCCCAGCCTAGCGGACTACCTGAACCGTTTTCCCGCTCGTCAGTACGTGTTAAAAACCGAAGACAAAGAACTTTTCCTGCGGTTCGCCGCGTGTTTCGGGCAGTTCCTGATGGTGCATGACACCCAGTTCTCATACCGTCAGATGCCGCTTAAACTCTACGAATTAACACGCTACAGTTTCAGGCGCGAAAAAAGCGGCGAAGTCTGCGGTTTAAGGCGCTTGCGCGCGTTCACCATGCCTGACTGCCACGCGTTCTGCACTGATCTGGAGCAGGCGAAAAAGGAGTTCAAAACGCGTTTTAACCTGTGCATAAGCGTCTTGAGCAACATTGGCTTGTCAAAGGGCGATTACGAAATTGCCCTGCGGTTCACAAAGGACTTCTACGAAGAAAACAAAGAGTTCATCGCAGACTTGGCGAAAATCTACGGCAAACCGGTCTTGGCTGAGGTGTGGAAGGAGCGGTTCTTCTATTTTAGGCTGAAATGGGACGCCAACTTCGTGGACAATCAGGACAAGGCAGCGGCGCTTTCCACGGACCAGATTGACGTTGAGAACGCGAAAAGATACGAGATAACCTACGTGGATGAGGAGGGCGAAAAACAGCATCCGCTGATCCTGCATTGCTCTCCAAGCGGCGCCATCGAAAGATGCGTGTACGCCTTGTTGGAAAAAGCTTACAAAGAACAGCGAGACGGCAAGTTGCCTATGCTTCCCATGTGGCTGTCGCCCACCCAGGTGCGGTTAATCCCAATATCAGATAAGTTCACAGAAAAGGTCGAAGAAATCGCCGAGAATATAGCAGCGCGCTGCATACGCGTGGACATTGATGACCGAGCGTCCACTCTGCAGAAAAAAGTGCGGGAGGCAGAGACCGAGTGGGTTCCCTACGTGATTGTTGTGGGGCAGAGGGAACTTGATTCCGGGGTTCTTTCGGTCAGAGACCGCGAAATGCACGGCGAAGTGCAAAAGATGAAGCTGGATGAGTTGGTAACGAAAATTGCGGGTAAACTTGAGGGCAAGCCTTTCCAGCCTCTACCTCTGCCGCTGTATCTTTCCAGAAGACCCCAGTTCTACGGTTGATATACGAAGTATATAGTTCACTGCCAAAAAATATATCAAATCATAGCGTAATAAGAAAACGTTACACTGAAGGGAAACCGATGGAAAAAGAACTGCAGGTTTACATAGATGGAGTTTACTATCCGAAATCTCAGGCTAAAGTCTCAGTTTACGATCATGGTCTCCTGTACGGAGACGGCGTTTTCGAGGGAATCCGCGCCTACAACGGAGTGGTCTTCAAACTCAAAGAACACATCGACAGACTTTACCGTTCCGCACACGCACTGAGGCTGGCAATACCCATAACAAAAGAAGAGATGACGCAAGCACTGCTGGAAACGCTGCGAAAAAATAGCTTGCGGGACGCGTATATTCGCTTGGTGGTGACGAGAGGCGTGGGAGACCTCGGACTGGACCCGCGAAAATGCCCCAAGCCCTCAGTGATTATCATAACCGACAATATTTCCATAATGTCAAGCGAAGCTAAAGACAAAGGCATCACCACCATGATCACCTGGGTTAGGAGAAACTCGGTGGACGCCACGACGCACGAGATAAAATCGCTGAACTACCTTAACAGTGTGCTAGCCAAGATGGAAGCCACCGCCAACGGCGTTGACGAAGCAATATGCTTGGACAAAAACGGCGTTATAGCCGAAGGCGTGGGCGAGAACCTGTTCATCGTGAAGGACGGCAAAATCTTCACGCCGCCAACCAGCACCGGCGTGTTAGCAGGCATAACGGCTCGGCTCGCCACCAAGTTTGCCAAAAGTTTGGGTTACGCTGTGACTGAAACTAACATAACGCCGTTCCAGTTGTTTACAGCCGACGAGGCGTTCTTCACCGGCACAGCCGCAGAAGTCGTGCCCATAAGAGAAGTGAACAAGCGACAAATAGGCAGCGGAAACCCAGGTCCCGTCACGAAGACGTTGATGGCGGCTTTCCAAAAAGCGACCAGTAACCCAGCAGAAGGAGTGCCCATCTACTCCTAAGCCGAAGCGCATGGCTTCGCAGCTAATTCTTTTTCATGAACCTTTCTATTTCGGTGAATGCTTCTTCCAGCGTTTCTATCGGGGGAAGGAACACGCCTCTAACGTGCCCTGCGCCGAAAACAGGGTCAAAGCCTGAACCATGCACCAAAAGCACACCCGTCTCTTTCAGAAGCTCAACGGCGAATTCCATGTCTGTCTTCCACTTTGAACCTACAGGGTGGATTTTTGGAAAAACGTAGAACGCGCCTTCTGGCTTCGCGCAGCTTATCCCTTCGATTTCGTTCAGCCTTTTCCACGCGTAGTCTCTTCTGCGTCTGAGCTTTTCAACCATGTGCTTTATGTGATCTTGTGGGCCGTTTAGAGCGGCTATGCCTGCCATTTGGGCTGGCGTGTTGGCGCAGATTCTTATGCGCTCCTCTTTTTCTATGGTTTTTTTCAGCTCTTGCAATTCGCCGTTTCGTTCGTGGAAGTAAACGTAGCCGAGGCGCCATCCCGTCATCAGGTACACTTTTGAAAACCCGTTCAACCCTACTACGGGTAAGTCTTTGGCTAAATGGGCGGTGCTGACGTAGTCTTCGACGTATCGTATCTGGTCGTAAATTTCATCCGATAAAACAAGGAGGTCGTGTTCTCCTGCTACATCCAGAATTTGCTGGACAACTTTCTGTCTGTAAAGCGCGCCTGAGGGGTTGTTTGGGTTTATTATCACTATGGCACGCGTTTTCTCTGAGATTTTGCTTCGCAAATCGTCAACGTTCGGCTGCCAGTTTTCCTCTTCGACTGTTTCGTAAGTGATGGGTGTGCCGTCGTAAGCCTTCGAGTAGGATATGTATGGCGAATAGGCTGGTCCTGGAACGAGGATTTCGTCTCCTTTTTCTATAAGTGCGGATATGACCATTTGTATGGCTTCGGAGACGCCTGAAGTGATTAAGACGTTTTCCGCGGGTATGCTCACGTCGTTGACTCGCTTTTCTTTTTCAGCGATGGCTTGTCTTAGTTCCGGTACGCCTTCTGAGGGTGAATAGCAGTTTTCTCCTGATTGAACTGCCTCAATCATTGCCTGCTGGATGTGAGGCGGTGTGGGAAAATCAAATGCTACAGGGTCTCCGATATTCAGGTAGAAAATTTTTTTTCCCATTTTTGTTATTGGGCCTGCGTTGACTATTACATCGCGTATGGCGTACTCAATAGCCTTCGCTCTCGCAGTAACTTTAACGGTCACCAGTGTTAAGCTCCTGTGTTAATGCACAGTTGCGCTGTTCAAAAACATAAAGCTTCCGAAAACGGTTAGGCTTAAACGAGAAATGCTTGAGTTTTTTGCTCTGTGGGGAATAGTAAGTCTTAATTGTTCAGTAAACTTTAATTTCCTTGGTGTTGTAATATTCATACATTTAGGTGGGTGAATGTGAGTGTTTGGTTGGACTGGCGTCTTTCTACGAGTTGATTTAACCAGAAATGAGGCAGTTGCAGAATCATACGATGCGGGCATGGCTTTGAATTTTATCGGCGGCAGAGGCTTCGCAGCCAAGATTCTCTGGGACGAACTGGAACTCGGGATTGACGCGTTATCGCCTGAAAACAAGCTTATTTTTGCCGCGGGTCCATTGACTGGTTTCGGCTTGCCGAACAGCGGCAAATTAGTGGTGGCATCCAAGAGTCCTTTGACGGGCAGCTACGGCGACGGCAACATCGGGACTTCGGCGGCTGTGCAAATGCGTAAAGCTGGCTATGACGCTGTCATCATCGAAGGCAAAGCTGAGACGCCTGTTGTTCTTCACGTTAAAAATGATGTTGCCGAGTTTATAGACGCCCAAGATTTCTGGGGTTTGAACTCGTTTGAGGCTGAGGCTCAGCTGAAGCTCCTTTATGAACGTACCGCGGGCGTTGTCTCCATTGGTCCAGCGGGAGAGAACCTCGTAAGGTTTGCCACGGTTGTTTCTCAAGAAGGCCGCGCTGGCGGGAGACCGGGAATGGGCGCGGTTATGGGTTCCAAGAATTTGAAGGCGATAGTTTTCGAGGGTGACAATGAGATTCCTGCTGCCTACCCTGAGGACATGAAAGAGCTGAGCGCTGCTGGTTACAGAGAAATCTTGACAAAGCCCAATTTTTCTTTTTGGAAACGGCAGGGAACCGTGTCTACGGTAGAGTGGAGTCAAGAAAACAGTGCGCTTCCTACCTGTAATTTCCGTGAAGGGGTTTTCGAAAACGCGGACAAGATAGGTGGGTTTGCAATGGAAAAAATCAAAGTCGGTAACCGGGGCTGTCCGCAGTGCAACATGACTTGTGGTAACGTGGTTAAAGACTCTGGCAGGGGAGAAACGGAGCTTGATTACGAAAACATCGTTATGCTGGGTTCAAACATCGGCTTGGGCAATCTTAAACAGGTTGCGGCTTTAAACCGTGTTGCGGATGAACTTGGTTTGGACACCATCTCGCTGGGGAACGTGCTGGGCTTCGCCATGGAAGCTTCTGAAAAAAGACGGGTTCCGGAAAGAATTCACTGGGGCAAATTCAAGGAAACCAAGGCTTTGATTAACGACATAGCGTATAGGCGCGGTTTCGGAGATGTTCTCGCTGAAGGCGTACAAACGGCTGCTGCCAAAGTGGGTCGTGGGGCAGAGGATTGGGCTATGCACGTTAAGGGTTTGGAGGTGTCTGCTTACGACTGCCACGCCGCACCTGCTATGGCGCTGTCTTATGCTACAAGCTCGATTGGTGCTCATCACAAGGACGCATGGGTGATCCATTGGGAGGTCCAGTTTGGACGCGAAAGCTACAGCGAAGAAAAAATCAACAAGGTCATAGAGATGCAGCGGCTCCGCGGCGGTGTTTTCGAATCTCTCACCGTTTGTCGTTTCCCCTATGCTGAACTCGGCTTCGAACTTGAGTGGTACACAAAGTATCTTCACGCGGCAACAGGAAGGAAAATGCCCTTCAACACTTTAATCTATGATGCCGATAAAATACTAAATTTGATTCGGGCTTTTTGGATACGCGAATACGCAAGCAACTGGACGAGAGATATGGACTTTCCACCTGTGAGGTGGTTTAAAGATCCTTTAACCGAAGGACCGCTTAAAGGCTCTATGCTTGACGCGTTGAAATACAATGTTATGCTGAAGAAGTACTACAGGAAGAGAGGCTGGGATGAGAGAGGAATACCTAAGAAGTCAACGCTGAAGAAACTCGGTTTGTCAGACGAAGCTAATGAACTTGAACAATACGTGCAGTTATCTGAGTAGAAACAGGGCTGTTAATATGATCTGGCGAAGTACACCATTTCCACAGCTTTCTCTCCACAATAGACACAGTTGGCTGTTGGTTCTTCCTTTTCGAAGGGTCTCAGCCTGATTGTGGCTCCCGTTTCTTCCTTTATTTTTTCTTCACATTCCGAGCGGCCACACCATGCTGCTTTAATGAAGCCGCCTTTGCTCTTTAGAATTTCCTTGAAGGCATCGTAGTTCTGCACGGTTGTTGTTTTTTCGTCTAGGGCTGTTTTGGCTTTGGCGTAGAGGTTGTTTTGTATTTCTTCAAGAAGCTTTTCTACGGCTTGTGCCGCGTCGGTCATTTTGGCGGTGGTTTTCTTGTAGGTGTCGCGTCTTGCCAAGGTCACCTGCTCCTGTTTGAGGTCTCGCGGGCCTATCTCTATCCTGACAGGCACGCCTTTAAGCTCCCACTCGTTGAATTTCCAGCCAGGCGTGTACTCTGGTCGGTCGTCCAAGACGGTTGCGATGCAGTGTGCTTTGAGTTTTTCCATGATTTCTTTGACTTTCGCCAGTATCGCGATGGAATCCGCGTCCTTGTAGGTTATGGGCACTATCACAGCCTGCACTGGAGCGACTTTAGGCGGCACAACTAACCCCCTGTCGTCGCCGTGAACCATAATCAATGCGCCTATCAACCGTGTGGATATGCCCCATGAAGTCTGCCAAACCCGATGTTCTTTCTCGTCTTCGCCGATGAAGTTTATGTCGAAAACCTTGGCGAAGTTTTGACCGAGGTTGTGGCTGGTTCCCATCTGAAGCGCTTTTCCGTCGGGCATCATGGCTTCCAGCGTAGTCGTGTAGAGCGCTCCGGCGAACTTTTCGTTCTCGGTTTTCACTCCGACAAGCACTGGAATAGCCAAGTAGTTTTCCATAACGTCTTTGTATTCACCGAGAATGTCCATCACTTCTTTTTCGGCTTCTTCACTTGTCACGTGGGCGGTGTGTCCTTCTTGCCAAAGGAACTCGCGGGTTCTGAGGAAGGGTTTGGTGGCTTTGGTTTCCCACCTGACGATGTTACACCATTGATTAATTTTGATTGGTAAGTCACGCCAACTTCTGATCCACTTGGCGAAAGTGGCGTAGATAATTGTTTCCGACGTTGGCCTAATCGCAAGCTTCTCTTCCAGCGGGGTGCTTCCGCCTTGAGTCACCCAAGCGACTTCTGGCACGAACCCTTCAAAGTGCTCCGCTTCCTTTTTCAGAAAACTTTCCGGAATAAACATCGGAAAATACACGTTTCGATGACCCGTTTCCTTAATTTTCCGGTTGAAAACTTCTTGGATTCTCTCCCATATAGCGTAAGACTGCTCTCGGAATATCATGCAGCCTTTGATGGGCGCGTACTCCGCCATTCCAGATTTCAGCACGACTTCGGTGTACCATTCCGAGAAGTCTTCACTTTTCTTTACGGTTACTCCAGTGTCCGACATAGTCTTTCTCTTCTTCTGTTTCACGCTGGCTGCATATAACCATAACGCAGAACCAAAAGCAAAACGCACACCGCTTACCGCTTTTTGGCGGAAAAATCAAAATAAACAGAACCTCCCTGCTTGTGATTGCGTTTCTTGAAGTAGGCAAGGAGATAGGATATTTTGCGGATTAAAGACTTGACGGTAGTCAAGGTTTCTTTACGAGCAGCCTATTTGCCGTCGATTAGGATCCTAATAGTGCTTCATTGAAGTAAACGATAGAGGGGTCTATCTGTATTGGCGTTTTTCACAACCAATAGCATGTAGAAAACCAGCGTTCGTCAAAATTTCATGCAGTTTAGTATATATAAGGGGGCTATTGTTGCAGACAAACAGTCTGTAAACAAAATAAGACTAAACGCTGAAGAATATTGGATAAGAGAATTAGCAACACACGACCCAGCCACAATAAAGAACTACCAGAGATACTTTAACGATTTTTTGGCATACCTAAACACAACAGCCGACAAACTACTACAACAAAGAACAGAACACTTGAAACACGATGATATAAAAGTACAGAGAACCGTTGAAAGCTACTTCTTACAATTCCTAAGAGACCTAAAAGAGAAAAGAGAATACGAAAACGGAACGCTTCAAGTAGTATTCGCAGGCATCCGAAGCTTCTTTGAATGCCACTATGTACCATTGAGAACACGAAGAAAAGATTACCCAAAAAGCACACCAAACGGAGTAAGACGAGCAACAAAACAAGCAATAATCAGAGCATTAGAAGTTTATGGCGAAAGAGCAAGAAACAAAGAAACATTCAAAGCATTAATGATGTGTTTCAAAGACACAGGACTAAGAGTAATAGACCTTTTAGGATTAAACTGTGATGTTATTTTAGGAAACTTGGAAAAAGAAATAATCCCCTTGACAATAAGAACAGAGAAAACAGGATACTTAGCTAAAACATTTTTCGGAAAAGACGCAATCCAAGTATTAAGAGAGTATATAGAAGCAAGACAGAAAGGAAGCAGAAACTTAGACCCCGAAACAATCACAAAAGACAGCCCATTATTCCGCACATGGAGAAGAGGAAAAGTTAAGAGAATGTCACGCATGAACGCCAGCACCGTAATAAGAAACGCATTTTTAGCAACAGGAGAGAAAAGAATGTCAGCCCACAGCCTAAGAAAAGGACTCCAAACAGCATTAGAAAAAGGCGGAATGCCAACAAACTGGATAGACCAAGTATTAGGACACGAACTAATAAACAGCCGAGACGCATACAGCCTACCCACAGACGAAGAACTACAAGAAGCATATTTGCAAGCGTATCACGTAATCGCAATAGACCCAAGAGCAACACCAACCAAACAAGAAAAGAAGCAACCAGACATAATAGAAGTCAGAACTTTAGAAGAAGCAAAACAGGCAATACTAAACCACTACCACCAAGCAGGCGAATTTAACGGAATAAAACTATACACCAAATAACCTTTTTATATAACTCGGCTTGCGCTTCGCGCTGCGCCGAACGTACACACGCGAAAGCCAAACGCTACGCAAGAGGCTTTTAGCTAAAAAACAAAGAACTGAGGCTTAGAGACACGAGCAGAACTCGCTACCTGCTACCCACTCCGATTAATCAGAAGCCGCAAGTATGTGCTGCCAAAATTGTACGAAGCAGGCTAGTCGGATGATTAAATCAGCGAACAGAAGACTTACACCGATGGTAGGATTCAAGCGATTAAAGGCTAGCCAATGAAAACTAAAAGAAAAAACGACCAAATGTTAGTCAGAATCCTTGAATTATTACGAACCTGATTTTGGAGCTTTATAGAAAATCTAATATTCTCAATTTAACAAATACTTGAAAAAGGAGATTAAATGCCAAGAAAGCGAATTACAGTTTTTGCAGCTATTTTTAATGCCTTGATGATTGTAGCTTTTATTTTCTCAAACATCTATGTTTGGGATTATCTTAATACAGAAATAAATCTAAAAAGTGGTCATCAACCATATGGAAATACAATTCTACCTCAAATCCAAATAAATGGATTTCAAATAACAGTTAGTCATGCTGGCTGGACTGATGGTGAAATGCTTCCTATGCCGCTTCCAATTTCAGTTCCAAACTATCCCTTCATTGTTTTCTGGATAGCTCTTATAGGAAATTTAATCCTCATTGCGTTAATTCTTAGAAAACAGATAACTTGAAAAAAACGTTAATTTCTAATTTTAACATACAGTAGCATGCGAACAACTCATTTCACTCAGATCATTCTTGGTTCCTAAACGCAACCTCGCTTCTCACGTATTTGGCAATGAAGAATTTTTCTTTGGTAACCAATTTAGTTACCCCCACGCATTATTCTCTCAAACCTGGAAAAGAATAGACTGGCTCGTTAAAAATGGTAAGTTAAAAAAAAGGTGAAAGTATGTCATCCTGACATGACTGGGCTAAACGCTTACATTCACATTATCTAAATGCAATTTAACGCTAAATCCACTATCGTAGCCTGCGACTGCAATGTACAAGAAGCCCGAATGCACGGTTGCTACAGAGTAAAACTGGAGATATTGCGAAGTGATTCTTATCTGTGCTACTTGAATCCAGTTGAAGTTATCATCCGCGGCTACATAGACATATAGGTCACTCAAGTATCCTTGATGAGAAGATGCATGTATTTTTATCGTGCCGCCTGCAGGCGCATCCATTTTTCCAACGATGTATCCACCGTCACCAGGATTTCCCCCGTAGATGTTTGCGCATTGCCAATCTGGAAGAATGCCGACAAGATTCGTTGGGGAACTAACCGACCCGCTGCCATAAGGATTACTAAGCCATAAGGATTACTAAGCCATAAGGATTACTAAGCCATAAGGGGGCTATAGACTGTTCCGAGCACAGCAGAACACGCTAGTTTTATCAGTCAAGGAAGCGTATAGCCTCTTGATTGTTATGATAACTATTATTGGTGCTGGGAAAGTAGGTGCTTCCGCAGCCTTTGAAATTTTAAGGTACAGGATAAGCGACGTAACCCTAATCGACATTGCAGAGAACCTGGCTAAAGGTGAAGCTTTGGATATGATGCAAGCGGCTCCAGCCATCGAGTTTGACGGGAAAATCCGCGGAACCAGCGACTACAGCGAGATGCAGGGCAGCGAACTCGTCATCGTCATCGCTGGTCAAGGTCGAAAGCCTGGCATGACGCGCATTGACCTCATGAACAACAACGCCAGAATCATCCGCAGCATCGTCAAAGAAGTAGCCAAACACGCGCCAGAATGCAAGCTGATGGTTGTCACCAACCCCGTTGACATAATGAGTTACATCGCCCGCAGAGAATCCGGGTTACCCCCAAACCGTGTGTTTGGCATGGGAAACATCCTTGACACCCTGCGCTTCCGCAGCTACATCGCACAGGAACTAAACGTGTCCAGACAAGACGTCAACGCGCTTGTAATCGCCGAACACGGCGACAGCATGGTCCCACTCGTCGAATACGCAAGCGTCACAGGTATACCCATCACCACCCTGCTCACCAAACAACAAATCAGCAAAATCGTCCAGCAAACCATCAATTCAGGCGCAGACGTCATAAAACTCAAAGGCAGCACCATCTACGCGCCAGCAGCAGTCATCGCCATGATGGCAGACGCAGTCCTCAACGACCGAAAACGCGTAATGAGTGTCTCCACCTGCCCCAGCGGAAAATACGGATGCTCAGACTACTCCATAGGAGTTCCAGTTGTTCTGGGAAAAGATGGTGTGGAAAATATCGTGGAACTCAAACTTTCACCCGAATCAAAAGAGCGTTTCGAAAAATCCGTCGCGAAAATAAAAGCAGCAGTGGCAGCGCTCAAAGAATAACCGAAAACTTCCATGTCCAGCCCAGCTCAGAAAGCAAACTATCACACGCAAACCCCATCAGCCATCTTTTCACCTACGCTTTAAAGTTTATATAGGAATAAAACTTTGTTTCACCACGCTCAAAGCGACATAAGGAAGGATTCTAGTTGAGTGAACTTCAATTACGCGTTGGAGATGCACGCCAGCGAGATGTTGGAAGAGGCATCGCACGCATAGACCAAAGAACCATGCAGAAACTAGGCATAAGCGCTGGCGACGTAATAGAAATAGTTAACAAACGAACAACCAGCGCCATCGCTTGGCCAGCTTATAGTGAAGACCAGAACCGCGACATCATACGAATCGACGGTTTCACCCGCAAAAACGCGGGAGCAGCCATAAACGAGTACGTGGTAATAAAACCTGCAAAAGTCAAAACCGCGCTAAGCATATCGCTTGCGCCAGTGGACATGCGACTGAACGTTGACGAAGACTTCACCAACTTCGTCAGAAACCGACTCATGGAACGCACCCTCGTCGAAGGCGACACCACCCTCGTCATGATGCTCGGACACGCCATCCCCTTCACCGTCACCAAAACACGCCCCCACGGCATCATAAAAGTCACCGCTGAAACCAGACTCACCATCCTAAACGAACCCGCCCCAGAAACAAAAGGGCTACCGCGAACCACATACGAGGACATCGGCGGATTACACGAGGAAATCCAGCGCGTCCGCGAAATGGTAGAACTCCCACTGAGGCATCCTGAGCTTTTCCAAAGACTCGGAATAGACCCCCCAAAAGGCGTCCTGCTCCATGGTCCACCAGGCTGCGGCAAAACCCTCTTAGCCCGTGCAGTGGCCAACGAGTCCGAAGCCAACTTTTACAGCATAAACGGACCTGAAATCATGAGCAAATTTTATGGTGAATCCGAAGCAAGGCTGCGCGAAATCTTCCAGCAAGCCCAGCAGAATTCGCCTAGCATAATATTCGTTGACGAACTAGACGCCATAGCGCCCAAGCGTGAGGAAGTCACAGGAGAAGTGGAAAGACGCGTTGTCGCCCAGCTCCTAGCGCTTATGGATGGTTTGTCTGGACGCGGAAACGTGATAGTTATAGGCGCCACCAACAGACCAGGCGCATTGGATCCAGCGCTTAGGCGACCTGGCAGGTTTGACAGGGAAATCGAAATCGGCGTGCCAGACAAGCAGGGCAGATACGAAGTGCTTCAGATTCACACGAGAGGCATGCCCTTAGCCGAAGACGTTGACCTCAAGAAACTCGCGGAGTTGTCACACGGGTACACGGGAGCCGATTTGGCGGCGTTAGGCAGAGAAACCGCCATGAAAGCGCTTCGCAGATACCTGCCTCAAATCAACTTGGAAGAGGAGCGGATTCCGCCAGCGGTGCTTGACAAGATGGAAGTAAAAATGGACGACTTCTTCAACGCTTACAAGGAAGTCACGCCGACAGCCATGCGTGAAGTGTACATAGAAGTATCCACGGTTCACTGGGACGATGTTGGCGGATTAGACGACGTGAAACAGCACCTGAAGGAAGCCGTGGAATGGCCGCTGAAAACCCCCGAAATCTTCAGCAAACTCGGCATAAAACCGCCAAAAGGCATACTGCTTTACGGTCCACCAGGCTGCGGCAAAACCATGCTAGCCCGTGCAGTGGCAACCGAAAGCGAAGCCAACTTCATATCCATCAAGGGACCCGAAGTCTTCTCCAAATGGGTCGGAGAATCAGAAAAAGCCATACGCGAAGTCTTCAGGAAAGCCCGCATGGCAGCGCCCGCAGTGATATTTCTAGACGAGATGGATTCGCTGACACCGCGACGCGGCATAGGTTTATCTGACAGCGGCGTTTCCGAACGCGTCATAAGCCAGCTGCTTACAGAAATGGACGGCCTTGTAACGTTGCAGGACATTGTTGTTATCGCCGCCACCAACAGGCCAGACATGGTGGACTCCGCGGTTCTGAGACCCGGCCGATTTGATCGGTTGATTTACGTGCCGGAACCCGATGAAAAAAGCCGTCTTCAAATATTCAAGATTTACACCAAGGACATGCCCGTAACCAAAGAAGTTGACTTGAATCAGTTGTCCAGTGTAACCAAGTATTATTCGGGTGCAGACATCGAATCCTTATGCAGGGAGGCAGCCATGCATGCGCTGAGAAGAGACGTCAACGCCACAGAGGTTACGATGAACGATTTTCAGGACGCCATAAAAGAAGTAGGTCCATCCGTTACACCGGACATGGAGAAATGGTACAAGAGCTTCATGCGGCAGATTCGGCAAGTGCAGAAACCGGCGACCCCAGTTGCTTAAGGTGCATGATTGATGCCCGCAGTTAAGACTTGGAAAGTCCGTCCCGCCTACTTTGTATTATTGGAAATCTTGAACAAGAAGGGCGACATGGTGGACGATGACCTCTTCAGTCAGCTGAAAGAGGAGTTTGAAGATTTAGGGTACAAGGACTTCAACGACATACTGATGCGGCTGGAAGTCAGCGGCAAAATCCGCACCACTTCCATGTCCCGTGGAAAAAGACGCGTAGAACTTGTCCAATAACCTCAATAGGTTTAACCTTAATACAGCTAAGCATGCAGCCCATGAAAGACGAGTCAGACGTCATAGTTGTCGGAGCTGGACCTGTCGGCTCCTTCACAGCTTTAAAAATGGCTAAACTGGGCACCAAAGTTACGGTTTTCGAGGAGCACACGGCGATTGGCAGTCCATCGCACTGCGCGGGACACCTGAGCATTCGCGGCTTAAGGAACTTGGGTTTGTATCCGCTTCCTGGGAAGATTGTTGAAAACACTTTCTCTCAAGCCAACTTCTATTCGCCCTCAGGCTTCAAATTCTCTATCCACCTCGCCAAGCCAGTCACATGCTCCGTTAACCGCGCAGCTTTTGACAGGTACATTGCGAGTAAAGCAGAAGCCGCAGGAGCGCGTTACCAGCTAAACGCGCGGGTCCAATCCCTGCTAATCGAAGACGGCGCCGTTAAAGGCGTGACGGTTCAGCAAGAAGACAAAGCAGAGAGAGCGTCAGCGAAAATCGTGGTTGACGCGGAAGGAATCTCGTCTAGGCTTCTGCGGCAAACAGGCTTAGCAGGGCTAAACGGCGAAAGGCTTGTTTACGCGGTGGAGTCGGAAATGGAAAACGTCAGGGATGTGGGGCTGGACGCGGTTGAAGTGTTTCTTGGAAAAACGTATGCACCAGGCTTTTACGCATGGCTTATGCCGAGGCTTGACGGAACAGCAAAGGTCGGGCTTGCAACAAAGACGGGAAACCCGAAAGAGCTTTTGCAAAGGCTAATGCTGAAACATCCAGTGGCTTCAAAACAGCTCAGCAACGCGAAAATCACGCGCATGGCGTTTCACCCAATAACCCTCGGCGGACCAATCTCCAAAGCTCACGCGAACGGTTTTCTAGCCGCAGGCGACGCGGCTTCGCAGGTGAAGCCAACCACGGGCGGCGGAGTGGTTTTCGGATTAACATGCGCTGGCATAGCGGCGGAAGTTGCCGCAGAAGCACTGCGAAGGAACGATGTGTCCTCGAATTTCTTGGCGCTGTACCAGAAGCGTTGCGCGGACACTCTGGGTTTTGACTCCAGCGTGATGCTTCGGATTAGGCGGTTTCTTGATTCTCTTTCTGACGCGAAGCTGGATGAGGTTTTGCGGTTCTGCGCGAGAATAGGCTTGGATAAAACTTTGGGGAACGTGGATGAGATAGATTTTCAGGGGCAGATGCTTATTAAAATCTTGACGAAGCCTGCCATGTTTGCTGCTTTGGCGTATTTCCTTAAGCTTTACCTGTCAGGAAACCCTTAAAATCTGAAGCGAATAACCTGTTAGGAAAGGCGGGAAAGCACGTATGGGTGAATTTGAGTACAAGCAAGTTATCGTGTTTCGCAGTGATTTGAAGCTTAGTAAAGGAAAAATTGCGGCTCAGGCTGGGCACGCAGCGGTTTCCGCGGCGCAGGAAGCTCACAACCGCCACAGAGGCTGGTGGGACGCGTGGCTCTTCGAAGGGCAACGCAAGGTGGCGGTTAAAGTGAAGGATGAAAAAGAGCTTTTAGAGCTGGAGGAGCAGGCTAACGATTTGGGTTTGCCTAACGCGCTGATTGTTGACAGGGGACTCACGGAAATTCCTCCGGGCACGGTTACGTGTTTGGGAATTGGTCCCGCTCCCGAAGCGATGGTTGACAGGTTAACTGGCAAGCTTCCCTTATTGTAAGAAAAGGCGCATGGAACTTGCCTGTTCCGAAAATCGACAAGTTACTCGGCATTGATGTTCACGCCACCGAAACCGCGGGCGTCGGCGGGGTTATCCGCAAGTATGTAGATGATTTTGTGGTTGAAGAGGTTCTGGTCGACGGCTCCAAAGCCAGCATAAAAAAAGCTGCGGAGACCCGAGTGTTAGGTGCTTCCGACGCCAAGCAGCGGTATTTGCTTTGTGTTTTGGTTAAGCGCAACTGGGACACGTTTATAGCTCTCAAAAACATTGCGAAGCAGTTAGGCGTAAGCCAAAGGGAAATTCATATTGCGGGCATAAAAGACGCTAAGGCTGTTACAGGTCAGCATATCACGGTTGAAAACTGTTCTATGGAAGACGTCTTAAAAGTTAACGTTAAGGACATCGAAATCCGCCCTGTAGGATATGTTCGTGAAGAGCTATCAACGTATTATCTGCTAGGCAACAGCTTCACCATAAGCATCAAAGCCATTAACCATTCAGAATCAACCATTGCAAAGCGAATAGCTGAAACCGTCGTAGCGCTTGACAAAATTGGGGGGATTCCGAACTACTTTGGGCACCAGCGCTTCGGAACAACACGCCCAATAACGCATTTGGTGGGGAAAGCCATTGTTGAAGGAGACTTTAAAGAAGCCGCAACGCTTTTCTTGGCTAAGCCAAGCGTCCACGAGCATCCCTCATCCAGAAGCGCCCGCGCAGAACTGCAGTCAACACGGGACTTCAAGCTTGCGCTGCAAACCTTTCCCAAACAGCTCCGTTATGAGCGGTTTATGCTTAGGCATTTGGCTGAGAAACCCGATGATTTCGTTGACGCTTTCAGGCGCTTGCCCATTAAGCTGCAGGCGCTTTTTGTTCAGGCGTATCAGTCTTACCTGTTTAATCGTTTCTTAAGTGCGAGAGTGGAAAACGGCTTTTCTTTGAACAGGGCTGAAGTGGGAGATTTCGTGGTGAACGTGGAGCGTTCAGGCTTGCCAATGGTTAACGTGGCTAAAGTGGCAGGCGCAGAAAACCTGTCGAAAATTAACGCGCTGGTCAAGGCTGGCAGGATGCGGGTTGCCTTGCCGCTTGTTGGGATAAAGCAAAGCCTTTCCCAAGGCGTTATGGGACAAATAGAAAAGCAGGTTCTTGAGGAAGAAAGCGTCGAAACTGGAAATTTCAAAGTTGGTGCAGTACGTGAAATGAGCAGAAAAGGAGGATTGCGCGCAGTTGTTGCTCCCGTCAGGAATTTCAAGTTAATTGGCGCTTCAGCTTGCGCCGTCGATCAGAACGCGCATCAGGCTGACTTGAGTTTCATGCTGCTGCGTGGCTCATACGCGACAGTGTTTCTGAGGGAGATAATGAAGCCGAGCGACCCGATAACGGCTGGCTTTTAGTCTTGCAGAACAAGTGCGGTAACGCTGATAAATCAGAGAATCAGTTTATACTTGCAGAAGGACTTTTAGATGGTAACCGAGCAAAAAGCCGTAATTCACGTTCATAAACCAGACATCAAGGAAAAAATCTTCTTTTTCCTCTCTGGCTTACTAGTGAGTGTACCTTTCACTCTGTTCCTCTCCGATTTCACAGACTCTCTTTGCAACGTTTTGCCTGTGTTTTTCGGTCAAGTTTGCTCGGTAGTCATTTTTGCGCCATTCATAGAAGAGTTCGCCAAAGTTTTCCCGTTGTTTTATCGTCACGGAGAAACTGAACGGTCTATTATGACCTTGGCGATTCTGATAGGATTGGGCTTCGGCGTCACCGAGCTAATACTGTACGTTTTCACCTTAGACGCGTCTTTAATTTCCAGATTGCCCGGCGTAATTTTTCACGCCTCTAGCGCAGGCATAACCGGCTATGGAATAACTAAGAAAAAACCAGTGCCGTTTTACCTAATCGCTGTTTCGCTTCATCTAGGGAATAACTTGTTTGCGCTGCTCGGCACCTATATTTCGGTCATACCTGAAATAGCCATTTTGGTAACAGCTTATCTTTTGGCGTGGCGCCTTTATCGTCGAACCTCAGAAACGGTAATCGTATAGCTCCAAACCCACGCTCTCGACTAGATTTCGTCGGTTCTGGCCAAGTCCCGAAGCCTGTTAACTCCGTCTATTTCAGTTATAAAATCAGCGACACTCTTGGGAACCAGCTTCGTCCAGCTTTCTCCTTTAAGCATTTTTTCTCGGATAAGAGTCGACGTATACAGCTTCCTTTGGAAGAACCGTATGCTTTCAACCTTGTATCCTGCTTCCATGAAAAGCCTGCGCGTCAAGGGCTCATTTGAATAGACAACGTTGAAGCGTGGCGTGTAGCCTTCAAGAGCTGATGCCCAAAGCATGTGCAAGTGCACATCGGGAACGGGAACTATCCAAAGTCGCGAGTAGTCTATGCCCGCTTCTTGCAAGGCTCGCCGAATCATAACCAGCCTTTCACCCGCCGTGAAGGGATTGTGGATATTGTGACTGTACTGGGCACTGCCGATAACAATCACCAACTCTTCAATCTCCTTCAAAACATCTTTTATGGCTTCAAGATGCCCCAAATGAAAAGGCTGAAATCGCCCAACGTAAAGCCCGCGGTTAGCCATGAACTACCCCTGCACTTGAGGTTGACCGCAACCTACTTTTATTATTTGCGATTCCAAAATCAAACAAGCTTGCCACCACAATTCCATTCTGAAAACCAAACCAGAAAAAATCAAGCACAAAACACTAAACGCGGGTTCAAAACAGCCTATTTAGACCTTAAATAAGGGGGCTATAGTCACCCAACAGCACAAAAGACTCAACTATTTCTTGAAGCTCACAGCAGCGTATCCGACAACGCTGGAATAGTCACCAGTAACATCACCACTGCTTTTGTAGCAGAGCAGTTTTGCCTCTTTTGCGCCCAAACCTTTCGCAGCGGCTATCACCGCGGCAATTGGTCCGTAGCCGCATGCCGTTACATGTCGCGTTTCGATGATTGAATAGAACAGTTTTTCATCCATCGCTTCCACAGCTTTAAGAGCAGCCAAGTCTTTCGCCTCAGCGTTTCCCTGCGGTTCATAATGGGTCATGTCCGACGAAGCGATAATCACTGCGTTCTTGCTGGCTAAAACCTCGACCAACGCCTTCCCAACCTCAACAGCAGAGGATAAATCCTGCAGCTGAAAGCATATTGAGACAAACTTGAACTCGGAACCGTAGAGATACTGCAGAAAAGGTAGCTGAACCTCGATGGAATGTTCAAAACGATGCGCCAAGTCGTCCACGTCAACAAGACGAGTTTCCTGCACTATCTGGTTGGCTGTTTCCCTATCAACTTCCACGTCGCCCAACGGCGTACGCCAAACGCCCTCATTCATTAAAGCCAAACCGCTACCGTAACCCGAATGGTTGGGTCCAAGAATCACCACGGTGTCTGGCCTGCCATCCAAAGCCAGTTCATAATAAGCATTGGCTGCAACTGGACCCGAATACGCGTAACCCGCATGCGGGCAAATTAAACCTATTACTTTTCTGGGACCACTTGCAGTCACTTCAGGTACCTTTTGGGGACCAAGTTTGTGTAGAAAACAGCTTTCGATCTGAGCCTTTAGCGATTCAGCGTTTCCTTCGTAGAAGGTTCCTGCTACGCAAGGACGCCGAATCTTCATCGGTTAGGTATCTCCTTCATCGTCCCTTGAGAGTTTGGCTTCAAAATCCTCGATTGGCACTGACGGATCCTTGTCGATGGACAGTTCGCCTCTTTCTCGCAGAACTTGTCGTGCGAGCAGCCAAAAGATGACTGCCAACGCTCTTCTGCCCTTGTTGTTTGTCGGTATGACCAAGTCTACCCCAGCGAACTCGTTGTCAGTGCTGCACAACGCAACGATGGGTATCCCCACTTTTGAGGCTTCTCTGACGGCTTGAGCGTCCGCTCTGGGGTCAGAAACAACTATCACTTCTGGGTCGATGCGGTTAGCGTACAAGGGGTTTGTTAGGAGTCCTGGAATGAAGCGTCCTATTATTGGCGTGGCGCCTGTTAACTCGCAGAACTTCCTAACTGGCTCTTGAGCATATAGTCTGCTTGCTGCCACCGCTACTTTTCCAGGTTCAAAGCGCGCTAAGAATTTGGCGGCGACTTTTATGCGCTCGTCGGTTTTTTGGATGTCTAGAACAAACAATCCGTCTGGTCTGACACGGTATATGAAAGGTTCCATGTCTCTGGTTTTCATTCTTGTTCCAATGTGTATACCCGCTGACAACATGGTGTCTCGCGGTAACAGGAGTTCCTCCATTGTTGTTTCCTGATTTGTTTCAACTTTGGTTTCGAATGAATTTTCTTTTGATTCGTCTTCTGCCATTTCTTTTTTCTCCTCTATAGTATTTTTAAATCTGCCATTCTGGCTCTGTTTCCTAAGAAATGCTCGATTCTTATTAACTCGTTTATTTTCGCGACACGTGCTCCTTCAACAACTCCAGTTTTTATTATTGGGCATTTGAAAGCCACGGCTAATTGGGCTGTGTGCCAATCACATGTGTCGCCAGAACGGTGTGACATCACCGTTGTGTACCCATGTCTTTGTGCATTTTCTATTGTTTCCGAAGCGTCCGTGAGCGTGCCGATCTGGTTGACCTTTATTATGATCGCATTCGCGGCGTTAAGCTTTATTCCATAGTTTAGTCGTTCGTTGTTGGTTGTGAAAAGGTAATCGCCGCAGATCAAACAGTTTTTAGCTTTTTTAGTGAGCTCTTTGAAGCCTTCAAAGTCTTCTTCGTGAAAGGGGTCTTCAACATAGGCGATGTGGTACTTCTCAATCAGCTGTAAAAGAAATTCCAGTTGCTCACTAGCGTCTCGCTTTTTTCCTTCACGCTGATAAACGTATTTTTCTTCTTTTTCCTTCCAGAAGGATGATGCGGCAACATCGATGCCGAAACCGCATTCGAAATCCAGTTCGTTACCCACTTCTTCACAGGCTTTGGATATAACTTCGAAAGCGTCTATGTTTCCGATGTTGGCAATCCATGCTCCTTCAGAGCTTTTTCCGCCGCTGAAGAGTTTATCCTTCTTTTTCAGGAGTTCGCCTATTTTCTTGTGAATCTGAGCATTAGCCGTTGCGGCTTCCAGAAATGTTTCTGCACCGTGGGGAAGCGCCAGGTACTCTTGTATGTCTGGAGCTTTGCCGCGGGTGTGTTGTCCTCCGCTTATGGTGTTTCCAAGCGGGTACGGAAGTGTGTTAGCGGTGTTGCCTCCTAGGAACTGGAATAGGAGGAGACCGTGAGAGTTTGCTGCTGCTTCCGCGTTGGCTAATGAGACGGCGAAAGCGGTGTTTCCGCCTATGACTTTGAAGTTTGTGGTGCCATCAATCTCGTGGAGCGTGTTGTCGATTTCTTCCTGGAAATCGGAGTTCAAACCAGCAAGTTCAGGAGCTATCAAATCATCAATTGCTTTCAGCGCTTGGTCTACCCCACCTTGCGGGTAAGAAGCCACTTCGGCTTTGCCGCGGCTTTTTCCAGCCGGAGCAGAAGCTCTTCCGAAGCCAGACGTTGTAATAACGTCAACCTCTATGGTTTCTTCTCCTCTGTTGTTGAAGATTTTTCTGCCGATGAGGTCTTCAATGATTGACGACACGCTTTCAGCCTCAAGCGCTATACCTTTTGTTTAGATCTTATTTTATCTTTCGGCTTCAGCTTGAGTGGTTGTTGGGTTAATTTGCTCTGCGAGACTATAGCCCCCTCATATATAGAAACTGCATAGGTTCTGCAGAAGCGCTGTCGATAGACCCCCCTATCGTTTTCTGCAATGAATCTCTATTAGGATCCTAATAGGTTGCAAATATGTTGCTTGTCAAGGATCGACTAACAAGCATTTTACACCAAGCAGGCATAGTGCTGCGATTTCACGTGCAAGTTTGCGGTGGTTCTTATAAGAAAACGCGTTTTTTGGTGATGAAGGGGGGCTTGAGTGTTGTTTTGTTTTATCCGCTTAATGTTCTTATCCGCCGTACTTCTCCTGTGTCCGCCCACACTCCGACAGCGAGGCGGTTAATTCGCGCGCGCTAAACGCCATTAGTGACTTGTTGCAAGTCGTTTAGCACACGCACTCCTAGAAATCTTGTGGCTTGTGTCTTTATTTCATTGGATTATGTTCTGGCATCGGGTTTGGTATTCACATTTGAAGTGTTGATTTGGTTGTTTGTCGGCGTAGCTTCTCTGTTTTGTTTCCAAAATTCAATTTGCCTTAAGTAACAACATGATTGTTGGATAAAACTATCAATACCTTAATATTTCGCGTTACAGTGTTGTGCGCTATTAAAACGTGGAGCTAACACTGTTTTTAGGTGTGGCATCTTAAAGTTGGAGTGTTTCACCCCATTTTTGAAGATTAACGTTTTGAATCACAAAAGGAGATGAATATTTGAAAATTACGATACATGGAGGCGCCAGGGAAATAGGTGGCTCTTGCATAGGAGTCCAAACTGAGGACTGTAAGGTTGCGTTAGATTACGGAACAAAATTTGAAGACAGCTCGAGTAATAATTTCCCAGAGGATTTTGATGCAGTAATCATCAGTCACGCTCATTTGGACCATTCTGGACGACTGTTGAGTCTATCCAAAAAGAAGCCAGTAATAGTTGGCTCCAAGATTACACGTGAAGTCACCGTTGCCCTCTTGCAGGACATGGTGAAAGTTCAGAGCCAAAACGACTATAACTATCCTTACTTCAAGCATAATGCAAATGCAATCAGAGAACACTGGTGGGTGCGCGATTATGTTGCGCTACCCGGAATGACGATAAAACTGCATCCAGCCGGGCACGTCGCAGGAGCTAGAATGACCAGCATCCATTCAGAGGACAAAGCAGTTTTGTACACTGGAGACTTTTGCGTTCACGACAGTGAAATCCTGGAAGGTTGCAACACCAAGACCCTTCCGAAAAAACCTGATGTTCTGATCGCTGAGTCAACCTACGGCGGAAAAGTTAGATCGCCCAGAAATGAACTAGTTGATGAGTTCTTCATGCAAATACTATCTGCGATGGAGCGTAAAGGAAACGTTTTGATCCCTACATTCGCCTTCCACAGAAGCCAAGAGATGGCGAAAAGAATCGACGATGCCATGAAGGACGGTGTGCTGCCTCGCTATAATGTCTACACTATATCTAATTTAGCCAACAAAATCACTGATTACTTCAACGAAAACAAAGAATGTTTCACAAAGAAAATACAGAGACAAAAACAACCATTCAACTATAGTCACGTCAAACACCTTTACAGAACTGGCCAAATTAAGGAACCAGCAGTTGTCATCTGCACTTCAGGTTTTGGTCATGCTGGTGCAAGCCTGAGCCTGCTTAAGGATTGGGCAGAAGATGAAAACAACTCCGTATTATTGACTTCAGGATATCTTCCTCCAGACAGCCCGTTAAAATCTGCCAAAGAGGAAAGACGTTTCAGAAACAACGGTGACGAGATTTCGGTTAAGGCGGAAATTGAGCAAATCGAACTTTCAGGGCATGCTGATCAACTTGAACTTGTTCAAATGGTGGAAAAGTTGAAGCCTAAAAGAACCATTCTTGTCCACGGAGACATAGAACAAGCACAAGCACTTTCTGAAGAAATTGAGGAAATGACAGAAGTTTGCATTCCAGAAAAAGGCGAATCCATCGCCATATAAAAAACACTTTAGAGACTGCTTATGGAACTGAGACAAAAACTGAGCTTTTAAGAGCCTACAAAATCAACCGCTTTGCAGTACATCCCAATTCGTTGCCCGTCGATTCCCAAATTGTTGAAGTAACAGCCCCAATTTTCTGAGTAACACCTCGAACACTCTTTCAATTTGCCGCTTCCATCATTTCTTAGGAAAACTAAAACCTCTTCAAGATTTGAAGAGCTTTATCTCTTAACCATCCGAGCTTTCACCACAAAAGGCGTCTTCAACTCCTCAGTCTCCAACTCAATAGCTTTGCCAGAAACACTATTCCAAACAGCCTCAAAGGAATTCTCTAACTCAACTGTTCGCTTCTGAGTATTGTTCTTTTCCATCCAACTCACCCGCGTAAGGGGGCGGGGGACAAACCCAGTAATAAATGTGCCCTTATCCCAAAACACTAGAAATAACTACCTTAACAAGATGAATATGCAAGCATTCAGTACACGCTCAAGGCGATCAATGCAGTTTCAGTATTTCCTTTGCATTCTTTGTTGTGATTTCAGCAAGACCCTCTACACTTATACGTTTCAAGTTAGCAATTTTTTGGGCTATAATTGGAAGGAAGCTGGGTTCATTGCGTTTTCCTCTCATCTCCTGCGGTGCAAGCCAAGGACAGTCAGTTTCGAGAAGCACATTTTTCAGATCTATCCATTTAGCGATTTCTTGAAGCTCATACGCTTTGGGGTATGTGACTGGTCCAGCGAACGAAATTAAGAATCCCAAATCAATACATTGTTGAGCCATTTGTTTGCTTCCCGAAAAACAGTGCATTACACCTTTGATTTTTCCATTGAATTTTGAAAGAGTTTGAATAATGTCGTCGTGTGCTTCTCGGTCATGGATAATAACTGGCAGCTTTAGTTCTTGCGCTAAGGCGAGCTGAGTTTCAAAGGCTTGCTTCTGAGCATCTTTCGGAGAGAGATTTCTATAGTAGTCAAGGCCTATCTCCCCTATCGCCACAACTTTGGGGTCGGCTGAAAGCTCCCTTAACGTATCCAAGGTTTTCATGTTCACCCTGCTAGCGTTATGAGGGTGAATCCCAACTGTCGCGTAAAGCTCCTCGTGCTTTCCAGCAAGTTCAACGCCCTTCAAGCTACCAGGAACATCAAAACCGATATTCACTATACGAGTAACACTTTTCTCCTTAGCCTTCGCCAATACATACTCTCGGTCATTGTCAAAGCTTGCCCATTGAAGATGAGCATGAGTATCCACGAACACTTTACATTCACGTACTTCCCTTATCAACTCGCTCACTAAATAAGGAACACGGTAAGCAAAAGCCCAATACAACAAAACCTTCGAAAAGCCGAACCCACAAAACTCCTAAGGAGTCCTTAGAATTTTTTTCGGTTGTAAGTTCAGGTTTTCACTTTGAAGATAGAGGTTTGATTTTTGAAATGTATCAGTTGTCAATTAAGAAGAGGGACTCTCCGTGTTATTATTAGTTCTATGCTGTGGCTGTAGGTTGGGAAAAGTTGGATGGGTTTTCTGGAGTGCACTATTTTATCCAACCTTATCGTGTTAATGCCGGAGTGGGTGTAACTTCAATAAATTGCCCTTTTTCATGGGGAACTTAAAAATTTAGAATTTTTTACTAATTTTCGCAAATTTAGAATTTATAAAATTAGAAAATTAGAGTAACACCAAAAGACCAAACACATAACATAGAAATTGTCAACAAAGAAAGACAATTAAGGCTTTGATGTGAAATTAATGAAAGCTTCTGAGGCTGGTTTAGGATTGTCTTGAGCATCGAATAGCCCGAAATAATTTTCTTTTGGATCAGATGCGTTGATTTCGTCTTTAAGCTGGTACCAGAAAATGGGTATTTTTATGTCACTTAACATCTTGAAGTTTGATTCTAGAAAGTAGGCTTGGTCTTGAGGCGTAAAGCTCTCATTACTTGGTCCTGAAGGCTTGCCTACTTCAGTTACCCAAAGATCCTTGCCTATGATCTCCTTAGTTTCTGATAGTATGTTAAGGTTTGTTTCTGCATCATCGTACAGGTGAACACCTTGAAAATCAAAGTATCTCTGTGGAGAAAGATTTACGAAAACCTTTAGCCAATCCATCCAAGTATCATTAGGTGAAAGTCCTGCCGATAGAATGGTAGCATTTGGGGAAGTTGCTTTTATGATTTGATAAGCATCTTTTAGTAAATCCGAGTAATTTTGTGGAGTAACATTCATATATCCTAGATAGAACTGATCAGCATTGGGTTCGTTCCAGATCTCCCAGGCATCAACTTTTTTTGCAGCTTCAGTTGATATAATATTTTGAATCTCATTTTGCCATTGAAGACGAGTGAAGTTTTGGTTAGGATAGGTTGTATTCATTGTATTGTGATCAAGAATTGCTAAAATTGAGATATTGTTATCTTTCATAGTTTTTACAAATGAATCCATTTGGTTTGGGATCCAGTCGATTCTGATCCATGTAGCATTTAATTGTTTTATGAGTTGTATAGTGGTCGACAAGTTAAACTGGTGAAGATGAAGGCAAACACTGTACTCAGTTCTTACAGATGGGTTGTTGTCTGGTATTTCATAGGTCCCAATGTATAATGCTATAACTAGAAGCAGAATTGTTATCAGAGAAAATGTGATTAACTGTTTGTTTTTATTTTCCAACACCCGTTCAGTGATAGTTTTGTTAAGACCAGATTTATTACTTTGTTCTTCCCCTTCGCTTGCACGCGGATGCGAATGCAATGACAACAAAAGGCAACGTCGTATTGTATTTAGACAAAGAATTAGTTG
>Ga0307426_1000333_pt1 | contig 32083 bp, 23 predicted proteins | sample SalMarWE160340MG_FD_202165 | JGI IMG/M metagenome (GOLD analysis project Ga0307426, IMG submission 202165) | Salt marsh sediment microbial communities from the Plum Island Ecosystem LTER, Massachusetts, United States - WE1603-40 | ecosystem: Environmental > Aquatic > Marine > Intertidal zone >...
AGGTTACGATAATATGTTCGATATCACACTGGTTTTTGACCTCCAATACGCGATCCAGGTGCTCCTCCCGGCAGATGATGATCCTGCTTTTGGAAGTTCCGGCCTCATGCGCGAGCCCTTCAGTTGTCCTCAGGATGCTGGTGGGGACAACCGCACCACCCGATTTTAGAATGGCCCAATCGCTTACGATAAACTCCAAGCAGTTGGGGAGAAATACACATATCCGGTCTCCCTTTCTTGCACCAAGACGGGCTAGGCCTGCCGCGAGCTTGTCCGTTTGAACCTTTAACCCCCCGTAATTGATGGCCTTTTCTCTGAATAGAACGGCCGTCCGGCCTGCATATTTCTCTGCTGCATCATCCAATGCCTTGAATACAGGTGCTTTCGGGTAGGGGGCGATGCTCTCTTCAAGTTTATAAGGTCCCAACTTATAACTCTTCAGCCAGGGTTTGTTCAAATAGGTCATCGGATTGCTCCCCCCGTACGAAGTTTCTGTATTTGCCTCTGATGCAAGTTCAAATCCGGGCGCGGGTACCCGGGTTTATTCGCCCCACAGGTCCCCGATCAGATCATCCAGGTTCAGCTCCCGCAGTTTTTCACGGCTTGGTATGCCGGTTGCCTTGTCCCATCCGCGGAATTCATAGTAGGCGTCTTTCATCACCTCCAGCGTGTCTGTATCTATCACCATCCCTTTTGCTGGCCCCTCAGGCAGTGGATCTTCCATCAACCGCTTTGGCAGCGTGTCCTCTGCTCTTGTTATTCCCTCTCTTACACAAAATGCCCGTATGAGGTTATAGATTCGCTCGCCGCTTTTCCTGAAGTCGTCAACGGTCAAGTTCCACCCAATAGCGTCGTTGAGGAGATCCAGATAATCCTGGGCCGTCAGAAGGATGCCCATGAACTTACATCCGCCCAAAGCATCGAACATGGTAAGGGCGTTTTCCAGGTCAACCAGGACCTTGGCCTCTTTCGGGTTGGCAACAAAGGGGTCTTCTATTTTGCTGTCATCCACCAGGAGGAAGGGGGCGTCGATAAAGGTGGGTCCTTGCACATAGCCGGTGATATGATCCCCCCCGCGGTTTGCTGTCACATAGCCCAATCCGCATATCTTGGCTGCCCGTGGATCATATGCCGGCAGCTCAAGTCCTTTCACGTTTATGGCAAAATGATCGGATCCATGACCCAGTTTTTGTGACATGACCCTTGTACCCTCCGCCAGCAAGTCACCAATACCTTCCCGCAAGGCTATTTTTTTTACCAGGTCCACAACAAGCCCGGCATCTCCAAACTTGATTTCAAGGCCGTCGGATTGCTCTTTGGAAAGGATCCCCTTTTCATAACATTCCATGGCAAAGGCGATGGTACAGCCTGTGCTAATAGTATCAAGGCCATATTCATTGCAGAGATAATTGGCCTTGGTAACGGCATTCATATCGGAAACATCGCACAGGGCCCCTAATGTGTTGGTTGTTTCATATTCCGGGCCTTCACCCTTCTGCCCTTTCCAGGGACCTTCCTTGATCTCAGTGCCTCTTCCGCAGGCAACCGGGCAGGCAAAACAATTGACTCCCTTGACAAAAACCTTGTCTGTCAAGGCCTGCGCGCTCACCTCGTCAATTTCTTCAAAAACACCCTGCTGCCAGTTTCGGGTAGGATATCCACCCCTGGCATTAACCATGTCCGACACCATATTCGTGCCGAAGGCCTCAAAACCGACCTTCAGCATAGATTCATCCAACAAATCAATTTGCCGTTTGGCCGCATTTAGGAAGGCATCTTTATTTGCCAGGGGGACGGATGAATTCCCTGCACAGGCGATTGCCTTAAGGCGTTTGCTCCCCATGACCGCTCCCAGGCCACAACGGCCGGCGGCCCGGTGGGTGTTGTTCATGATCGCCGCGTATTTGACCAAATTTTCGCCGCCCGGACCTATGGATGCCATGGTCATTTTTTTGTCCAACGCGCCTTGAATAAGGTCTTCAGTTTCTGGCACGCCTTTTCCCCACAAGTGCCCGGCATCGCAAAGCTCAGCCTTACCATCTTCTATTTTCAGGTAAACCGGTTCAGGTGAAATGCCTTGAAAAATAATTCCATCATAGCCACTTCTCTTGAGGGCGGGCCCGAAGCTTCCGCCTGAATTCGCGTGGCCCCAGATCCCGGTCAAAGGAGACTTTGCAACCACGGAATATCTGCTGGCGCTTGCGGATGCTGTTCCCGTGAGCGGCCCTGCCATGAAAATCAGGAGGTTTTGTGGTCCCAGGGGATCGGTTCCTTTTGGCACCTCTTTATAGAGATATTTGGTCGCCATCCCAGCGCCCCCCATAAATTTGCTGGCCCAATCTTCCTGTATAACCTCTTCCTGAATTCTCTTCTCTGACAAATTGATCCTTAAGATTTTTCCCATAAATCCGTATAGCATGATGACACCCCCTACAAATTTTTCGCCAGATGTGTGGCTGATCCCACCTTCGGAAGGCTGAACTTATGATGGATATCCCCAACCGTAACAGTGTTATTCAAAGGAATAATTAAATAATGTCCTTGAGACCTTTTGTATAGTCAGCTATATCATGATCGTGCGAATATGCCGTAGTGTCCGTTGGCTTCATGGCTTGTCCAGCAAAGGGTATTGGAGTGAGGTCCTTCGTACCCCGAAAGGATACCACGCGAGACCGTTTGGCAAGGCCTATTGCATGATCTTTTTGTACGGTATGAGAAGTAATTATCAGGTTTTTTTGAATACATATCAAAATAGCATGAAACGGGCGAAAGGTCAAAAGATTTGGCATATTGCCGGAGACACGGCTATTTTATGAGGCTCAAAAAGGGAATGTTTCATGAACAGCGACCGAAATAGCCTGCCCTCCATGCTGTATGCGGACGGGCAGGGGAATATCTACGATCATCCTTACTACCGGATGGCGGGCTTTTCTGGGAGAGAGCCGGCCGCAGTCCGGAATGGTGACCTGCTCCCGCTGCCGGAATTCAGCAAATTGTTTTATTTGCCCAACTGCCTTCCTGTTGGTCTGGACCCTGAGACCGGGGAGTACGTGGTGGTACCGGAGGCGGAGACAAAGATGGGGATGTCTTCCTGTTTTGCGGTTGCCGCGTTTCTTGAACCCGGGATCGTGCGGACGCACCTGCCCGCGGTGGATTACGGGAGCAAGGACTACAACCTCCCCATGTGGGCCTATACGGCCGTGGGATTCAGGGACGATCAATACTGGGCCGCGGGGTTTGTTATCGAGGACAACCCCCGATGGGACCCGAGGAATTATGACGACTTGGATCTTGTCCCGGCCATTGAGCAATACCGGAAGAAACATGTGTGCGGGCCGCTGGTAGAGCACCTGGTCCAGTGCGCCACGGTGAACCACTGTTTCGCGGCAAAGAATCTTTTCCTCGGGCGCTGGGAGGGTCCCATCCCCGTGAGCCAGGCGTGCAATGCCGCCTGTCTCGGCTGCCTTTCGTATCAGCCGGAGCATTTGTGTGAAGAATCCCACCAGCGACTTGTATTCCGGCCCTCAAAAGAGGAAATCGTGGCCATGACAGTGGCCCACCTGAAGCAGATGCCCCAGGCCATCATGAGTTTTGGGCAGGGCTGCGAAGGGGAGCCGTTGACGGAATATGAACTCATCGCGGAGAGCGTAAGGGAGATCAGGAGACGGACGGGGGCGGGGACCATCAATCTCAACACCAACGGCAGTTGGCCGGACCGGGTGAGGCATGTGGCCGAAGCGGGACTGGATTCCATCCGCATCAGCTTGAACAGCCCACGGGAGAAGTTCTACCGGGCCTACTACCAGCCGAAAAATTACCATTTCAAGGATGTGGTGGAATCCATTGCCGTGTCCAGGGAGATGGGGCTCTATACCATGGTCAATTACCTGGTGTTTCCGGGGATCAGTGACCAGGAGGAGGAGATCGAGGCCATGGCATCTCTGGTGAAGGAAACGGGGCTTGATTTCCTGCACCTGAAAAACCTTTGTATTGACCCGGTCTTCTACCTGGACGCCATGCCGGAGGAGAGGTCCCCTGTCGTCGGCATGAAGAGGATGGCGGACATGCTCAGGCGAGCATGTCCGGATCTGGAGTTGGGGTATTTCAATCAGCCGGTGAGATGAAGGCTAGAGGCCGATGGTGTTCCGGTAGCGGAGGCAATTGGCGCCGCCGTTATTGTGATCCTCGAAGGTGAGCAGACGGATATTGCGGTAGGCCTTTTCCCGGGCGGCCTCCAGGGTTTTGTCCCCGGCGATCACGTGGAGGACCCTACCGCCATAGGTGACCAGACCCTTTTCCGGCTGATCATCCACCCCCGCGAAATAGACGGTCACCCCTTTTTCAATTGAATCGAGACCCAGAATCCGGTGCCCCTTGCCGTAGCGGCCAGGGTAGCCCTTATTCCACCCCTTTGACGCCTTTGAACGGCCTTCCATGGCGATCACGTCAACGTAATGCTGTTTATTCCAGGCCTGTTGTATCTGATCCAGGGTGCCTTCCCACACGGCCGTGCCGATCTCGAAGAGATCGGAACTGAGCTTGCGGGCGATGACCTCCCATTCGGGATCGCCGTGGCGCACGTTAATCTCGAATACGCTGAGCCGGTCATAGGGATCGAGGTTCAGGCCGAAATAGATGGCGCCCTTGTATGCCCATCCCAGGTCATTGCAGATGGCATTGACCGTGGGATTCACGATTTCCTTGATGATACGGTTCACCAGCCAGGGACTGACCAGCTTGTGCGGGCAGTAGCACCCGGTGCCGCCGGTATTCAGGTTGCCGCCGAATTTCTGGATGGATTCTTCGTCTTCCGGGTCAAAGGCGGGCTTGTAGTCCTGGGCGAACATCCTGAGGGGCATGCAGTGGCTCCCGTCAAGGTATGCGAAGAAGGAGATTTCTGTGCCATACATCCTTTCCTCGATGACCACCCGGCTCCCTGACTCCCCGAATGCCTTCTTGACCATGAGGGTGTCGATGGCCGCTTCGGCATCAGGGACATCCTCACAGACGATGGCCCCTTTTCCAGCGGCCAGGCCGTTGGCCTTCACCACCACCTGGTATCCGATGTTCCGGACGTATGCCTTCGCTTCTTCCGGGTTATCAAAGACGCGGTACTCGGGTTTGGGAACCCCGATCTTTCTGAGGAGGTCGTCGGTGAAGGCACGATCGCTTTCCAGCCTGACGTACTCTTTTCTGGGACCGATGGTCCTGATGCTCCTTTCGTTCAGGAGATCGATCAACCCCTCTCCTAAGGGATTCTCAGAGCCTACATCTACCAGGTCCACCTTGTTATCCACGCAAAAATCCGCGATTTCGGTGAACTCCCTCAGGGGAAGGCGCTCAATCAATCCTCTTTTTCCCTTGGGCGTGTGCAGGACCCCGGGATTACCGGGGGCAAAGTAGACCTTGTCCACGTGCTGGCTGTCCCCGTAACTGTCTGCGAGACAATGATCTCTGCCCCCGGAGCCGTAAACGAGTACCTTCATATGAGCAATTCTCCTGTCGCAGATTGGAGCATTCTTTTACTGGTTCGATCCTGACATGCCCGGGATATTCATCTTCTGGTATCCCGCGGGGAGTTGGAACAGGGATTTTGAGAGTTTGGTTTCCTTGATGTTCTTGAGTTCCCGTACCATGCGTCCCTTTTGGCCCTCTATGATCATCTTGACGGGATATTGCAGCTTGGTGGAGATCCACTGGGTCATCTTGGTCCCGGATGAATCTTTGTATACGAAACTATATTTCTTACATTTGTAGCCGTTGATGGTTTCCTTGCCGAGGTATTTCTTGGTGGCCTTTTTCTCCAATTCCTTCGGGTCTGCCTGCGCTGCATTTCCCGGGCCGTACTTGGGCATCGGCATATACATGTGCGCGGCGGGCATCACCACCCAGCCGGTTCCTTTGTCCCCGTTGAATATCATGACCTGTTTCTGGCCCATGGTATCCATCTCCTGCCGGTAATTTTGACCTTTCACAAATACCTTTCCCTGCATCATCTGCCCTCCGGCGTTCATGGTCATGTCGGCTGTGAATTCGGCCGCCAGGCACGGTGCGGTGAGCAGGAGTGCCGTCAAAAAGAACGAGATGCAGGTGATGATCCATTTCTTCGGGTGTTTTTTCTCCATTGTGTCCTCCTTCTTGCTGAAAGCCAAATTCCCCTCGATCCCCCCTTTTCTCAGGGCGAAGCCAGAAGTAAATACCGTCGGTTTAAGATAATTGGAGGGATTATAGGGGAGCAATTGTGGGAGGTCAAGAAATGATTAGGATGGCTCTTCGCAGGAGTAGAATTCCCGGGAGACATCATGGAGGCCGAGTTCCTCCAGCCGTTCCCTTTCGGGCTTGCCGCTTTCCCTGTCCCAGTGCATGGCCCTGTAGTAGGATTCCGCCAGAGTGTCGATATCGATGGTCACATTTCGGGAGGGGCCTTTCTCTTGAGGCGGGTCCCCGTACAGCCTGGGATGGGGCCTGAAATCCCGGATGGGATTCAGTCCTTCACGCACATTGAATGAATGCCTGAGCTTATGAACCCTTTCCGCGATGACAAGATACTCATCATTTGTCAGATTCCAGCCCGTGGCAGCATTCATCCATTCGCAAAGAGGGATTTCGCCTCCTACTTCCGTGCCGAAAAGGCACGCACCGGTGCAATCTATAAGCATCTTGTAAAGACTTCCGAGGGCCAGTATTTCACCTTTGCCCTCATTATTGTATCGGCCTTTGCGAGAGACGAATAGAGGCATTTTGCTTGCGCGGGAGAATTTCTTATGGATTTCCTGGAGATCGAGCCATAGGTAGGAAGAGATGGTATGACGAGCTGGAGTGGGCTCACAGAAGTAGGAGATGATAACCCCCGGGTCATATCTCGGGTCCTGCATTGGCGCTTCAACTCCGCCACAATGGACCGCGAATTTTTCCGAACCCCGCCCGATCCTCTCGGCGGCGTGCTTTACCCCGTCCGCGAGGATATCCCCCAGGCCTTCCCGGCCGACAATTTTTTCTACCAGTCCGGATATGGCCTCGCTGTTGCCCCACCGCAGGTCAAGCCCCCCGGTATCTTCTTTGGAGAGGATGCCGCTTTCATAACACTCAATCGCAAAGGCAACGCTGGCCCCGCAGGAGATACTGTCCATCCCGGCCCGGTTCACCAGATCGTTTATTCGGAAGATGCTATAGATGTCATCGTTCAGGAGGAGGCTGCCAAATGCGCAAAGGGTCTCGTATTCCGGCTTGTGCATTTCCTTGATACTGGAAGGTCCCTCCTTTATACTGACGATACCGCCGCAGCGTATCGGACAGGAATAGCAGCCGTACTTTTTCTCCTCGAACCGGATGACTGTTTCAGCACTGATCTTTTGGGATTTCTTTAATGGGAAATCCTTGCAACCGACTCCCGCCCAGTTTTTGATCGGGCTGTCTCCGCCTTCTGCAAACAGGGCTGTGGCCGAAGAAGTGCCGAATTTTCTCAAAAGCAATCGCCAAAAAAAAGCCGGTAACCGTGGGTATATGCAACCAAACCCCAGGAACTTACCAAAAAGGGCAAAACTTCTGTCTCCAAGAAAGCGTTCAATAAATTTGCCTCGCGCAAGTTTCTTGCGAAAGGCCCTGGTGAGCTTCTTCACGGCGGCTTTATCCTGGACGCTCACGCGCATTTTCCCGGCCGCGACAACCGCCTTGAGGTTTTTCGATCCCATGACCGCGCCGAGTCCACCCCGGGCGGCAAGCCGGCCCCGGTCGGTGGAAATGCCAGCGAGAAGGCTGAGTTTTTCGCCGCTGGGCCCGATGCAGGCCACCTGGGCGCGTTTGCCGTGCCGTTCCCTGAGAAGATCTTCGGTTTGGATGGAGTCGAGACCCCGGAGATCGGAAGCATCTTTCAGCTCGGCCTTCTCATGGTCGAGATAAAGATACACGAGCTTCGGGCTCTTTCCATGGAAAAAGACGGCATCAACGCCGCACCGTTTCAGGGCAGGGGAGAAGTATCCGCCGCAGTTGGCGTCACCCCATCCGTCGGAGGCGGGTGATTTACCCACGACGGTGAACCTGCCGGTGAAGAGGGAGCCGGTGTCGGTGAGGAGCCCGGTGGTAAAGCCGAGGATATTTTCAGGGCCGAGGGGATCGATACCGGGTTTCAGCCGGTCCCACAGGACCTTTGCAGCGATCCCGATGCCGCCCAGGTATTTGCGGCAGAATGAATCATCCAGGAGTTCAGGGGAAATGGTCCCTGTGATCAGGTCCACGTGCAGGATTTTTCCCCAGTAGGCTTTTGCCGCTGAATTTCTTGTCTCAGGCATGGAGTCCCTCATGGTTGTTTCTTGTCATTTGAGCCGTTACCATCCGATTTTTATTGTCAAATTTTTCATTTTGGGGTTAAATGAAACTGATTTCATTTCATGGATGAAAATGAACGCCAGAGGCTGGGAATAGTACCAGTATCAAGGGAACCAGTAAACCTGTTTGTTGCACCCGGGCAGGAGAAAGGCCTATGTACTGCAAAAGAAAACTGGGCGAGAGGCGCAGGATTGGGTGGGTAGCCGGGTTTGAAAGAGGCCTGGCGCTCCTTATGATGTGTATGCTGGTATTTATGGGGGGCTGTTCCCAAGGAGAGGATAACCAACCGCCTGAAGGAAAAAACAGAGTGGTGGTTGCCATAAAGAAACCCGTGCCGAAACCGGCGCCGGAGGAGAAGGAGGTGGCCCCTCCGGTACCGGAGAAACAGGCAGAACCTGCGGTAGTGGAAGAAAAGGAAACCTCCCGGGAAAAGAAAAGCACCACGCAGCAGGAGCAACCGAAATCGGAGGCTCCAGTTCCAGCAAGACCGGCTCCGGCGGAAAAGCAGGCCACAGTGGAAACGCTGAAAAAGCCGAAGCTCCCGGAGCTGGAAGAGGGTTTTGTGCGGGTTCGGGATGGGGAGAGCCTCAGCGCTGTTGCCGCCCGTGAAAATGTATTTGGCGATTTTTTGAAATGGCCGGAACTGTATCGTCTGAATCTCGAGCGGCTGTCCATGATCCGGACATGGCAAGAGGCGAAGAATAAACCCCTTCCAGCCGGGCTTGCCCTCCGTTTTGTGCCGCCGGCGGAGGAACAGAAAGGACAGCCTCCTCTCGAGCCCAAGCCCTGGGTCGTCACGGTACGTTCCTGGGAGACTCCTGGAAGGCTGGCTGCCCCGGCAATAAAACTGATGCGAAACGGTTATCATGTTTACATCAGCAGGGCTGTCGTCAAGGAGAAGCAATGGTTGCGGCTTCGGGTGGGGTTTTACCGGAGCAAGTCAGAAGCTCTGACGGCAAAGGAAAAAATCGGTGAGATCCTGGGGAGCAATGATTCATGGATCGCCCGGGCCGGAAAAACGGAGCTTGCGGAATTCGGCAAGGATTGAGGTGCCATGAAAGGGAAACAGATTGTTGTTGGGGTGAGCGGCGGCATCGCAGCCTACAAGGCAGCTGAGCTGGTCCGCCTGCTGGTTCGGGAAGAGGCGGTTGTGCAGGTGGCCATGACCGTAAACGCGACCAAATTCGTTTCTCCGCTTACCTTTGCCGCCCTTTCGGGGCATCGGGTGGTTTCACACATGTTCGACGAGGGAGCCGGGGCCATGGACCACATCTCGTGGGGACAGGATTCGGATCTGATTATTATCGCTCCGGCCACCGCCAACGTTATTGCAAAGATAGCCCATGGCATTGCTGATGATTTCCTTTCCACCATGACCCTGGCCGCAACGGCGAAGATCCTCGTGTGCCCGGCCATGAACACCAGGATGTACGAAAATCCGGCCACCCAGGAAAATCTTGCGGTCCTGCGAAAACGGGGAATTGCTGTCATGGAGCCGGGAGCCGGCCCGCTGGCGTGCAGGGATGAAGGACCGGGAAGGCTGCCCGAGCCGGCGGAGATAGTGGGTGAGGCCCGCTCGATTCTGTCAAAGCAGGACCTGGCAGGTCTCCAGATCCTGGTGACGGCAGGCGCAACCCATGAGCCCATGGACCCGGTGCGGTACATCACCAACCGGTCAACCGGGAAAATGGGGTATGCGGTGGCAAAGGCGGCCATGATCCGTGGCGCTTCCGTTAAACTGGTGAGCGGGCCCACATTCCTTCCCGTCCCGCGGGGAGTTGAGGTAGAGCAGGTAGCCACCGCAATTGAAATGCGAGAGGCGGTTCTGAAACACTTTGCCACGAGTGACATTGTCGTCATGGCGGCCGCCGTGTCCGACTACCGGCCGCACGCGACCGAAGAACAGAAAATCAAGAAAGGCCCTGACACGCTGGCGGTGGAGCTGTGCAGGAATCCGGATATCCTTGCTGAACTCGGACGATCAAGAGGGGAAAGGCATTGTGTGCTTGTGGGTTTCGCGGCCGAGACAGAGCAGCTTCTTGCCCACGCGGAGAAGAAGCTGAAGGACAAGAACCTGGATATGATCGTGGCGAACGATGTATCAAGAGGAGATGCCGGATTCGCTGTTGATACCAATGAAGTGGAGATCCTTTTCAGGGGCGGAAAGGTTGAAAACCCGCCACTCATGGGGAAAGAAGAGGTGGCGGCCCTGGTGCTGGATCGGGCAAAGACGTTGTGGGAGGCTCATTCCGGGTATGGAAAATGAGATCCGCGCTATCATTTCACACATGAAGGAATGGGTGAAAGTGTACCAGGACATGGGTTTTGATCCCCCGCCGGTTCAGGCTCGAAAGGCAACGGGAAGGAAGGAAGCCGGAGGGATCGGCAGTCGTCAGAAAAGGGGAGCAAGAGGGGCTGAAATGCTTGAAGCCCTTCAGGAATTTATTGGAGATTGTAAGCGCTGTAAGCTCCACCTTGGACGTAAAAACCTTGTATTCGGGGAGGGAAACCCGCGGGCGGGGCTCGTGTTTGTGGGAGAAGGCCCCGGCAGGGATGAAGATATCGTGGGAAAACCTTTTGTGGGGGAGGCGGGAAAATTATTGACCCGCATTATCGTAAACGGAATGGGCCTGCAACGGGAGAACGTTTATATCTGTAATATTGTCAAATGCCGGCCCCCGAGGAACCGGGATCCTGAGAAGGACGAAGTGGAAACCTGTCTTCCTTTCCTTGAGCAGCAAATCCGGATTATCGGGCCGGAGGTGATCTGTACCCTGGGGCGTGTAGCCGCCCAGACCCTCCTGGGTGATGACTTCAGAATTACAAGGGGTCGCGGAACATGGCGGTCTTACAATGGAATTCCCCTGATGCCCACGTTTCACCCGGCGTATCTCTTGCGAAACCCCGCGGCCAAGCGGGCCGTGTGGGAAGATGTCCAGGAAATCATGCGCAGGTTGGGCATGGAGGTGAAGACGAATGCCTGAAGATCCAACATATCAGTGTTTTCTGAAGATCATTGTCCTTGTTTTTTTAGTGGGCATGACTCTTATGTGGTTTCCCGGAAGGGCAAAGGGGGCGGGCGAGGCATTTATTATCGAACTGGAAGGCACCATTAACCCCGGCACCGCCATGGTCGTGACCAGGGGGCTTGAAAAGGCCGAAAAAGAGGGCGCCCGCGTGGCCGTTTTGCGGCTTGATACCCCCGGCGGTCTTGGATCCTCCATGCGAACCATTATCAAGGCGATCCTGAACTCTCCTGTTCCCGTGGTTGTGTGGGTTGGCCCCAGGGGCGCCGGTGCGGCTTCGGCGGGGGTGATGATCACGATCGCGGCGCATGTGGCGGCTATGGCGCCCGGGACGAATATCGGTGCGGCCCATCCGGTAACGGCGGGGGGAAAGGATATCGGGAAGACCATGTCTGAAAAGGTTGTCAATGACATGGCTTCCTATGCGCGAGGTATCGCCAAGGAGAAAAAAAGGAACGGCGAATGGGTGGAAAAGGCCATCCGGGAGAGTGTTTCCATTACATCAGAAGAAGCGGTGAAGAAACACGTTGTAGATCTCATAGCCAGGAACCTGGATGAACTGCTGAAGAAGATTGACGGGCGGACCGTGACTGTAAAAGGGAAAAAGGTCGTGCTGAAGACGGCCGGTCTCGAAAAGGTCTATTACCATCAGGGGTTCCGTGATCGGGTCCTCAGGACCATCAGCGATCCCAATATTGCCTACATCCTCATGATGATCGGCCTTGCGGGGCTTTATTTTGAGCTTTCCCATCCAGGAGCTATTTTTCCCGGAGTTGTCGGCGGGATCTCCTTGATTCTTGCTTTTTATTCATTCCAGACCCTTCCCGTGAACTATGCCGGGCTCCTGCTCATTGTCCTGGCGATTATCTTTTTCATCGCGGAAATCAAGGTAACGAGTTACGGAATGCTTTCTCTCGGGGGGCTGATTTCACTCACCCTGGGATCTATTATGCTTTTTGAAAGCGTCCGGGTCTCACTGAAGCTGATGCTGCCGACAGTGGCGCTGGTGGGAGGCTTTTTTGTGATTGTGGCGGCCCTGGCGTTCAGGGCCTATCGCAGTAAGCCGAAGAGCGGGAAAGAAGGGCTTATTGGTGAGGTGGGCGTGGTGAAAGAAAAGCTGGCCCCTGAAGGCCTGGTGTTTGTCCATGGAGAGTACTGGCGGGCAACCGCGGATGAGCCGATCGAAGAGGACGAGAAAATAAGGGTTATTGCAATGGACGGGCTTACCCTCAAGGTCCGGAAAAATACCGGGGAAGAAGGGAAGGCTTAAACAAGGAGGAGCAAAATGTTCTATATATTAGCAGTTGCTTTAATTGTGTTTTTTTTGGCCTCGGCGATCAGGATCCTCAGAGAATATGAGCGGGGTGTCATTTTCCGTCTCGGCCGGGTCATCAAGACAAAAGGACCGGGGGTGATCATCTTGATCCCGGTGGTCGATAAGATGGTCAAGGTGAGCCTGCGCCTGGTGGTCATGGACGTGCCGTCCCAGGACGTGATTACCCGGGACAACGTCTCGGTGAAGGTGAACGCGGTGGTCTATTTTCGTGTCATGGATTCGACCAAGGCAGTTATTGAGGTGGAGAACTTCCTTTTTGCCACCTCACAGCTTGCTCAGACCACGTTGCGGAGCGTATGTGGACAGGTTGAGCTGGACGACCTGCTCTCGGAAAGAGACAAGATCAATACCCAGCTTCAAAACATACTGGACAAGCATACGGACCCCTGGGGAATCAAGGTGACCACCGTGGAGGTCAAGCACATCGACCTGCCCCAGGAGATGCAGCGTTCCATGGCCAAGCAGGCCGAGGCTGAAAGGGAACGGCGGGCCAAGGTGATCAATGCCGAAGGGGAGTACCAGGCTGCCACCAAGCTTGCGCAGGCCGCGGAGATCATTCACATACACCCGGAGGCCCTGCAGCTCAGGTACCTGCAGACCCTGCGGGAGATTTCTTCTGAGAATAATTCGACGACCCTGTTTCCAATCCCGATTGATCTCCTGTCGCCCTTTATACGGAACAGGATACCGGAGTAAGCATAGCCCCTGGAATGTACGGGAAAGGCGACGGCTTTACTTTTTCATGAGAGACTGGTATAGAAGCGTTGGCCATTTGGCCAAATCAAGGAATATGAGCAAGGAGTGTAGGCCATGACAGAAGAGGTGAAAAAAGAAGAAGCCAAGGCAGAGACCAAGAAAGAACCAAAGGCGGAAGCCAAAGCGAAGGCCAAGGAAGAGAAAAAAGAGGAAGAAAAGCCCATAGACAAAATGACCGCCAAGGAACTCAGGGAGATCGCCAAAGAGATCCCCGGGGTGAGTGGCGTTCACGCCATGAAAAAGGATGAGCTCCTGGCAGTGGTGAAAGAGGCCAGAGGGGTCAAGGATGAGGCCCCGCAGAAAAAGAAAAAGGTAAAGGCCGTAAAGAAGGTCTACACAGTCAGGGATCTCAAACTGAAGATTGCCAAGCTCAAAGAAGACAAGGAACAGGCCAGGGAGGCAAAGGACAAGAACAAGGTGGAAGTCCTGCGCCGGCGCATCAACCGGATGAAGAAACTCACCAGGAAAGTTGCCCAGGCCTGATCGGGCTTCCCTATGAAAACAGGTCTTGGGGACATGGTGTGCCCCTGAGACCTGTTTTTTGTTGACCCGTAGCAGGGAAGGTATTGGGCGTAAGCGATTCTTGCAGCACAGGAAGCGCAGAAAAGAATGGACCTCAGGAGACTGAACACCGTAGGAATTGTTCCCGCAGCCGGAATTGGTGTCCGCATGGGCGCGAATCGACCCAAACAGTTTCTTGAGGTCAATGGCATGCCAATCCTGGCCCTGACCCTGGGAACTCTTCAGGATTGCGGTGCAGTGGACAGGGTCATTGTCGTGGCCCCAGAGGAGGATGTGGAATACTGCCGCGGGGACATCGTGGGACACTTTGGGCTGGACAAGGTCATGGAGGTGATCGCGGGTGGTGAACGACGACAGGATTCGGTGCGGCTGGGGCTCGAGGTTGCTGGAGAGGATTTCGACCTGGTGGTGATCCATGACGGAGTGCGCCCCCTGGCAGGAGGCGAACTCTTAGAGAAGGTTGTCCTGGCGGCCGGGAAACATGGTGCTGCGGTTGCCGGGCTTCCGGCCAGGGAGACGGTAAAGGAGGTGGATGAAGGTGGCCTGGTGGTTAGGACACTGGACAGGTCCGGGATCTGGCTTATCCAGACGCCCCAGGCATTTTCTACGGAGATACTGCGGAAGGCCCATGAGCGTGCACAACGTGAAGGGTGGTCCGAAGCGACGGATGACGCGGCCCTGGTGGAAAGGCTGGGTGTGCCGGTGAAAATAGTTCGTGGCTCGGAGAGGAATATCAAGGTGACAACTCCTTTAGACCTGGAGATGGTGCGTTTTCTCCTGGAACGGGGCGGGTAGAAGGGAAATCCCAATACGGATATGAAGATCAGGATCGGGACGAGAGGAAGTAAGCTGGCCATTGTACAATGTGAATGGGTCCGGGACAGGATCAGGGAGCATAATCCTTCCGTGGAGGTAGATCTGGTCAGGATTAAGACTAAAGGTGACAAAATTTTGGATTCTCCTCTCTCCAAGATCGGAGGGAAAGGCCTTTTTGTAAAGGAGATCGAGGAGGCGCTCCTTGTGGGAAGAATTGATCTGGCTGTACACAGCATGAAGGACGTCCCGGCTGAACTCCCGGAAGGGCTCATTTTGACCGCCTACCCGGAACGGGAAGATCCCCACGATGCCTTGGTGTCCAATGGTGATATTCCCCTTGCCGAAATGCGGGAAGGAGGGCGGCTGGGCACCAGCAGCCTCAGGAGGGCAGCCCAGGCCTTGCATCAAAAGCCTGATCTTGAAATTGTTCCCCTACGCGGCAATGTGAACACGAGGTTGAAAAAGCTGCGCAGTGGGACGTTCGATGCCGTGATCCTGGCGGCGGCGGGTATGATCCGGTTGGGGCTCGAAGACGAGATCAGCCAGATACTGGCGACAGCGGAGGTGCTGCCCGCCATTGGACAGGGTGCCCTGGGCCTGGAAGTAAGGGAGGACAACGGTGCAGTCATCGATCTCCTGTCTCCTATGAATCACCCTCCCACTGAATGGGCGGTGCGAGCGGAAAGAGGTTTTCTCCAGCGACTCGAGGGAGGATGCCAGGTGCCGATCGCCGGTTTTGCGCGGCTTGACGGAGAAGAGCTGGTCCTCGAGGGGATGGTGGCGGAACTGGATGGCTCCCGGATTCTCCGGGATGAGATACGGGGAAAAAAGGAACAGGTGGGAGAAATAGGCGTTTCCTTGGCCGAGCGGCTTATTAGGGCGGGCGCGGGAGAAATCCTGGGACATATCTATGGAAGAGATGAAGAAAGGTAAAGTATACCTGGTCGGTGCGGGACCAGGAGATCCGGGCCTGCTCACCATCAAGGGGCGGGACTGCATTTCCCGGGCCGACGTGGTGATTTACGATTTTCTCGCGAACCCCGTCTTTTTGAGCCACGCACGGAAGGGGACGGAGGTCATCTACGTGGGAAAGCAGGGCGGACATCATACCGCCACCCAGGAGGAGATCAATGAACTGATCGTAGATCGTGCCCGTCGCGGAGAGACGGTCGTGAGGCTCAAAGGCGGAGATCCGTTTATCTTCGGAAGGGGCGGGGAAGAGGCGGAGAAACTGGTCGAGGCCGGCGTGGATTTCGAGGTGGTGCCGGGGATCACTTCGGCCATCGCTGTGCCCGCCTATGCGGGCATCCCGCTCACCCACCGTGACCACACGGCGACCGTGGCATTCATCACCGGGCACGAAGATCCCAAAAAAGGAGAATCCAGTATAGCCTGGGACAAGCTGGCAACCGGGGCGGGAACGCTCGTGTTCCTGATGGGTGTGGGGAACCTCCCGGCCATTGCCGCCAGGCTGATGGAATACGGAAGAAGCCCTCAGACACCGGTGGCCGTGATTCGTCGGGGTACCGGCCCTGACCAGGAGACCGTGCTGGGCACCCTTGATTCAATAGCGAAGGCAGCAGAAGAGGCGGGAATGAAACCTCCTGCCATTATCGTGGTGGGAGAAGTTGTGGTACTGCGGAAAAAGCTGGAATGGTTCGAAAAAAGGCCGCTGTTCGGCAGGCGTATTGTGGTGACCCGCGCCAGGGAACAGGCAAGTGGTTTCCTGGAAGGACTCTCCCTGCTTGGTGCGGACTGCATTCAATTCCCCACCATCGAAGTCGTGCCGCCGGAAAGCTGGTATCCCCTGGATATGGCAATCAGACGATTGTCCCACTATGACTGGCTGCTTTTTACCTCGGTCAACGGGGTGAAATATTTTCTGGAGCGGTTGGATAGTGCTGGAAAGGACGTCCGGGAACTCAAGGGGCTCAGGATAGGGGCCATCGGTCCCGGGACAGCCGGGGCCTGGTCTGCCATGGGAATAAAACCCGACCTGGTACCGGGAGAATACCGGGCCGAGGCAGTGGTGGAAGAGCTGGCCCGGTTCGGGGTCAAGGGAAAAAGAATTCTTCTCCCGCGGGCGTTGAAGGCCAGGGAGATCCTGCCGGAAGCATTGCGGGAAATGGGCGCGGAGGTAAACGTGGTTCCGGCCTACCGGACCGTCAGACCCGAACATGATGTGGAACGGGTGCGGGGCATGTTCCAGCGCGGTGAGATCCACATGGTTACCTTCACCAGTTCCTCCACCGTGACCAATTTTATGGAGATATTCAAGGGAAGAAAAGAAGAGGTCAGGGAATGGATGGGATCCGTGTCCGTGGCCTGCATCGGCCCCATTACCGCGAAGACCGCAGAAGATTCAGGGATCCATGTGGATCTCATCCCGCCCGCATACACCATTGATTCCTTAACCGAAGCCATTATAGCCTACCAGTTCAAGAAAGAAGTGTAGGGAGGGCCACAGCAATCTTTTTGCGAGCACGATGGGCTCATCACGCCGGCGTTTCACCGCGTTGCACAGCAAGGCGGCCGGGGGCCACATCAGTTCTTGTTCATCCCCTCCCTGTTCAGTGAAGTGCCTGCAAGCGCGCCGGAACGCCCTGGCCCCGGATGAGCACAACTGTCCGGGAATGTGAGGTTTTCGTGCCTGCAAAAAGATCCCCGTGTCTCTCCCCCTTTGGACCGCATAGCTTGAAAACCATAAGCCTTGAAGGTTTCATGCAAAACGATTACTGTGGCCCTTCCCCCGTGAGAAAAGCGGGCTAACCGGGGGATTCCTCTTCTTCATCCGGAGAGGGCGAGATTTGCCGGAGCTCCCGGATCTCCTCGATCTTGTTGAGGGGCCTTTCGAGCTGACGGCGCCTGGTGGTCATCAGGGCCTCGTATTCCTTCTGGCTCTCACTGATCCTTTTCCCCAGGACTTCCATTTTTTTCGCGAAATTTTCCCACTGTTTTTTGAAGGCCCCCAGGAGGGAGAGAATTTCGGTGGAGGTCTGTTCCAGGGCGAAGTTGTCAATGGCCTGCCGGATAACCGCCAGGACCGCAAAGAGGGTGAGGGGAGAGCATGGGATGACCTTGTTCCTGATGCTGTTATCCAGGATGGCGCTGTCCTGTTCGTGTATGAACGCGTAGACCTGTTCATTGGGGATGAAGAGCAGGACATAATCCAGGGTGTTCTGCTGGGGATTGATGTAATCCCGGGTGGTGATTTCCTTGACACGGGCCTTCACATCCCGGAGAAAATTGTTGCGGTACTTTGATTTTTCAAGGTCGGATTCTGCTTCGAGGAACCGGATGTAGTTGTCCAGGGGAAATTTGACGTCCATGTTCAGCTTGAGGTCCCTAGGTAGGAGAAAGGTGAAATCCGGCCGGGTGCCCACTCCTTCCACAGCCTTTTGCTTCACATAATTCACACCCTCAATGAATCCTGCCAGGCGCAGCACATCCTCGGCCATGCGTTCCCCCCACTGGCCCCTGCTCTGGGTACTGGAGAGGGCTTCACGCAGGGTATTGGTCGTCTCGATCAAGGCGGTTGTCTGTTCGCTCGCGGACTTGAGCTGGTTGGTGAGTTCGCCGAATTTCAGCACCCGATCCTTTTCCAGGTCCTGGACCAGGGCAGATACCTTTTCCAGTTCAGTCCCCATGCGTGCCAGCTGCTGGTCAATCAATCCCTTCTTTGCATCCAGGTCGTGAAGGGTTGATTCCCGTTCAGCGTCAAGTCTGGATTTTGCAAGTTTGAGGAATTCCTCTGTGCTCTTCTGGAGGGCATCAAGGGAGAGGCTCCCGAAGCTGGCTTTCACATCGGCAAGCACGGCGTCCATTCCGGCTTTTCGTTGTGTTTCGCTTTCCGTGAAGAGCTCCGCCGCAAGCTCCCGGGCAGTCTTTGCCTGGATTATTCTCAGCAGAAGGGCTACGGCCAGTCCTAATATGAAGCCGACAAGGAGCGCTACCACTAGGGGCCAGTAGGTCATGATGTCCTCCGGGATGTTGTTCGGAACATTTACGGCAATTGTTATGTTACTCAGACGCGTATGTCAATCACAGACAGTTCGAACAGTGCTGAATGACGATTCCTTTTCCAGGACGACAGAACGCCTGGCATGTTGGGAGGTTTGAGAAATCCCCTTGGACCGCTCGTGGGAACAGCCATTGTTTTCGGGTTTCAGGAATGGCTGTGGCCCTACACAGGAGGCCTATCCTTTTTTCTGGTCCAGCACTTCCCGAACCACCTTGAGCATCTGTTTCAGTTCAAAAGGTTTCTTGATAAAACCTTTCGCCCCTGCTTCAAGAGCGGCTTTCGTGTGCCCGTTGACAGAATACCCGCTCGCGATGACCACCTTTACGTCAGGCGCCATGGCGAGGAGCTGTTCGAGGCACTGCTTCCCTCCCATCCCCGGCATCATGAGGTCCAGGATGACGAGAGAAATTTCTTGTTTCCTCTCTGCGTAAAGCTGGAGGGCCGTTTCACCGTCAGGCGCGGTGACCATCGTATAGCCGAATTCCTCCAGGATTTCCTTTCCAATGTCTCGTAAGAGCTCTTCATCATCCACCAGAAGAATCGTCTCCTCGCCACCACTTATTTGAACTTCTTTTTCAGGTTCGGCCTTTTGCTCGCGTCTTTCCTCTTCCACAGCGGGGAGGTAGATCTTGAACGTTGTCCCCATGTCCGGTTCGCTGTAACACATGATGTAGCCACGGTGGCTTTTTACGATTCCGTAGACCATGGAAAGGCCCAGCCCGGTTCCCTTTCCCACGTCCTTCGTGGTGTAAAAAGGTTCAAAAATGTGGTCGAGGGTTTCATGGTCCATGCCATCCCCTGTATCCGTGAGGCTCAGACACACATATTGCCCGGGGACCGCCCCGGGATGGGCTCTGCAGTAGCGTTTATCGAGAAATGTGTTTTCTGTCTCAATGATGATCTTCCCTCCTTCGGGCATGGCATCCCGAGCGTTAACGCCCAGATTCATCATCACCTGTTCCACCTGGGCCGGATCTGCGTTGACCACCTGGAGATTTTTCTGCAAATGCAGTTCAATACTGATCATCTTGGGGATGGTTCTCTTGAGAAGCTTCTCTACCTGTTTGACCTCCAGGTTGAGGTCGACCGGCCGGAGCTTGCTTTCCACTTTCCGGCTGAAGGCGAGAAGCTGCTGGGTGAGCTCACTTGCCCTCATGGCGGAGTTTTCTATCTGTTGGAGTCTGGAAAGGTCCGGATCATTCTCGCCTTTTTCCATGGTAAGGATCTGGGTGTATCCAAGAATCGCCTGGAGAAGATTGTTGAAATCGTGGGCAATTCCACCTGCCAAGGTGCCGATGGCCTCCATTTTCTGCGCCTGCTGGAGCTGTTGCTCCAGCCGTTCCTGTTCAGTGATATCCTTGAAGACGCCCTGCATGGCCGGCTGTCCCTGGAACATGACGATGGATGTCGCAGCTTCCGCCCGAAACGTGGAGCCGTCTTTGCGGTTTCCCATGTAGATTGCTTTTTCCGGGGCCAATTTCTCTTTTTTCATCCTCTTTTCCATACGTTCTTCAAACAGGGCATGGTCTTCCGGGGCTACCGTGTCCCACAGGGTGAGATTGAGGGCTTCCTCCATGGTATACCCGAAAAGATCACAACCCCTTTGATTGAGAAACATGATGCTGGCGGAGGGAATTTCACAGATGAAGTAGCCGTCAAGGGTGTTTTCCACCAAGGAACGGTATCGCTCCTCGCTGACCTGGAGATTGCGGCGAAGGCCTTCACGCTCTGTGACGTCGCGTACAATGCCCTGAAAACCTACTGGATCTCCCTTTTGATTTTTCATGAGGGAAACCGAGGCCTCCACGTGCCTTCTCCGGCTGTCCTTCCGGATAATATCCCAGTCAAAGGCCCTTGCAGGTTCACCCGTGGTATAGACCTGGTTGAAGACCTTGAATATCTTTCCGGCGGTTTCTTCGTCCGTGTATTCCCGGTTATTCATCCCCCTGAGCTCTTCCCTGGTTATACCGAAAAGGGTGCACAAGGCATCGTTGAAAAAGGTAAGGTTTCCTGCTAGATCCACCTCGTAGTAGGCGTCTTCAATATTTTTCAGGATATCCCGGTATCGTGCTTCGCTCTGTCGAAGCGCGTTTTCGGCCTGTTTTCGATCGGTGATATCTTCCACAATGACTACAGCTGCGGTTTTCCCGGATACAGGGTCCAGGAGCGCATAGCGTATAAGACAATCAAACATGGATCCGTCCTTCCGGACCCACTTGGTTTCAATGGAGCCTGTCTGTTTGTCGGGCCTCAAGGAGGCGATGACTTCTCCGACCCGGTTGTATTCTTCATCGCTGGAATAAAGCATGCGGGCGTTTCTGCCGTGGAGTTCTTCAGACGTGTACCCCAGCATCACGCTCATGGCGAGGTTGTGCCACTTCATCATCCGGTTTTCGACAACACCGATGCCCGTGGGTGAGAAAGAGAGAATAGCCCGGAGGGTCTTTTCTGATTGTTCCAGTTTTCTGAGTCGCTTTTCCAGTTCTTCACAACCTGTCATATCCATGTGTCCGGCCTCCAGCAAATATGATGCCCGGGGAAGGATCCTCCCGGGCATCGTCTACTGCAAAAAGAATACCACGAGAGGAAACAAGAGAAAAGGCGTATCATTGACATAGACATATTCATTGAATATCATCTGTGCCACCAATTCTATTAGTATCTTATGAACAAATTTGCATTCAAAAAGGGCAGAAAAGTTCTTTTGAGATCACATGAAATGTCAAATGCCAAAATCCCAATGTCAAATATCAAATGACCAAATGAAAGCGAAGTTCGCACCGCGGTGCGTTGCTTTTTCACCCGTTCCCGGAGCAGACAGGTGAACGGGATATGTTTTGTCATTGAGGCATTTGGATTTCATTTGACATTTGAGCTTTGGCATTTGTCATTTCCGGGTTGTCCGTGTTAGGTAGTGGCCATCCATAAATGAGATAGTTTGTTTGAGATCAAGGCATGCGATCCCGCCCATGGCGGGATTAACCGCAGGAATACATTGAGGTATTTCGAGGATTAAGATTTGAGCATAACGATGATATCGGGCAAAATAGCCATTTATGGATGGGCACTAGGTAGATAGTCTGCAACCTCTAGGCCTAATCAACCTGGAACCGACTCGAATAAAGGGGGGTCATATGAGTGCAAAAAGAGAGATTGGAAGCGGCAACAACAGACCGTTGGCCGGCGTTAGAGTGATCGAAATGGCCGGGCTGGCGCCGTCTCCCTATTGCGGGATGATCCTGAGTGATTTCGGGGCGGACGTGGTGGTGGTGGATCGTCTTTCCAAGGGAGGCCCCGAGATCCCGAATGTGATGCCAAAGAACCCGTTTGACCGGGGAAAGCGTTCCATGCGGGTGAATCTCAAGACGCCGGAGGGGATAGATATCATAAAACGTATGATCAAGGATTCGGATGTGCTCATTGAACCCTATCGTCCCGGGGTCATGGAAGGCCTGGAACTTGGTCCCGAGGAGGCCTTGATGCTCAATCCACGGCTTGTGTATGCTCGTCTCACCGGATGGGGGCAAAAAGGGCCGTATGCTGGCATGGCGGGCCACGATATTGACTACATCGCCTTGTCAGGTGCTCTGTCACTGTTCCGGAGAAAAGGAGAAAAGCCCCTCCCTCCTTGCAATACCCTTGGCGATTTCGCCGGCGGGGGTATGCTTTGCGCCCTTGGTATCGTGCTGGCACTCTTTGAAAGGGAGCGGTCGGGAAAGGGGCAGGTGGTGGATGCCGCCATGGTGGACGGCGCTTCGAGTCTGATCACCATGTTTTACGGCCTGCTTGGAAACAATCTCATGTCACTTGATATCGGCACCAACCTCCTGGATTCAGGAGCGCCTTTTTACGAGACTTACGAAACTGCAGACGGCAAATTTTTGGCAGTGGGGGCTATCGAGGGAAGGTTTTATAAAGAATTGATAACGGGCCTGGGAATTGATCCTTCCTCGCTGCCCGACCAGCTAGATATGGCGCGATGGCCGGAGATGAAGGAGCGGTTCGCGCAAGTGATCAGGACGAAGACGCGCGAGGACTGGATGAATATCTTTGAAGGAAAGGATGCGTGTGTGGCACCCGTCCTTGACCTCAACGAAGTGATGGAGCATCCGCACAACCGGGAACGGGACCTGCTGGTGGAGTTTGATGGGCTGCCCCAGCCGGCCCCCGCCCCGAGGCTGTCACGCACCCCGGGAGAAGCTGTTAAGCCCGGCCTGCCCAGGGGCACCCATACCAGGGAAGTGCTGGAACAGCTCGGCTACGCGCCGGAACGGCTTGAAGCCCTTTTCGGGAAGGGAATTATGGAATAAAGAGAAAGGCAAAAGTTATTAATCTGTCTTATGTGGCGCAGTCGGAGGGATCGCCGGCCAGTTTTGCAAGGGCATGATCAAGCGCCGGTAAGACCGCTTCCAGGTTTTCCCCGGCCCCACGAGGGCTGCCCGGGAGATTGATGATAAGGCAGGTTCCCCGGACCCCTACCACCGCTCTTGACAACATGGCATGGGGTGTTTTTTTGAGGCTTTCCGCGCGCATGGCCTCTGCCATGCCGGGGACTTCATAGTCAATGACGCGCATGGTGGCCTGGGGGGTCACATCCCTGGACGTAAGCCCGGTGCCCCCGGACGTGATAATGAGTGCGAGGTGTTCATCGTCCGCCCAACTCCGAAGAATTTGGGCTATCTGGTCACTCTCGTCCGGGATGATGCCCTGCTTCGCGACGGTGTATCCTTTGCCTTCCAGCAGTTGTGCAACCACCCGGCCGCTTTGATCCTCCCGGAGACCCTGGGCACCCTTATCGCTGATGGTCAGCACCCCTGCACGAATGGTATGTTCTTGTTGTTCCATGTTCCCTGTAGTATCCATCTCCCAAAATAATATGACGTAATGCTTCCTCCCCTATTCCTTTAGCATGGAAAGGGATTTATTACCACAGAGTCACGGAGGACACAGAGATACTGCCTTTCCCCTTGCCGGGAGATACCGGCAAGGGGAAAAAGGTCAGTCCTGTCTAACCAGGAGCGCTATTTCTTCGCCGGGAGGCATGTCCTTTTTGCCCATAGCCGTCTCCGGATGGGCAAAAAAAAGAAATCCTCTGTGCTCTCTGTGGCTCTGTGGTGAACAAGGAGTTCTCTTACAGATTATTCCTGTTCTTTGGCGGTGGTGATAACCTTTTCCGCCAGCTGGGCTGGAACTTCCTCGTAATGGGAGAGTTCCATGGTAAAAGTCCCTCTGCCGCCCGTCATGGCGTTCAGGTCCAGGGCGTACTGGAGAACTTCCGCCATGGGGGCCCGGGCTTTGATGACCTGGTACTTGCCCTTGGTGTCCATCCCAAGGACGCGGCCGCGCCGACCGTTCAGGTCTCCCATAACATCCCCCATAACCTCCTCCGGCACCATGATCTCCATTTTCATGATGGGTTCAAGGAGGATCGGGTTCGCCTCCTGGATGGCTTTCTTCAGGCACATGCTTGCGGCGATCTTAAAGGCCATTTCCGAGGAATCAACATCGTGGGATTTCCCGTCAAAAAAACGGACTTTGAGGTCCACAATGGGGGAACCTGCCAGGATACCGCTTTGAATGGCCTCATTGAGTCCTTTTTCTACCGCCGGGACGAAGTTCCTGGGCACGTTCATACCGACGAGAGCCTCTTCAAATTCAAAGCCCGATCCCCTTGGGAGTGGTGAGACATCAAAATGAACCTCGGCAAACTGCCCACGTCCTCCTGTCTGTTTCTTGTGCCGGTAGATGACCTTGTTCACTGTTTTCTTGATGGTTTCCTGGTAAGGAACCTGGACAGGGCTCAAGGCTACTTCCACACCGAACTTCCTTTTCAATTTTTCACAGATGGTTTCCAAGTGGATCTGGCCCGTACCAGACAGGACAATCTCTGATGTCGTCTGATCCCTTTCAAGGCGGAGGGTCGGATCCTCTTCAAGGAGCTTTGCGAGGGAGGAAAAGAGCTTGTCCTCGCTTCCCTTGACCTTGGCGGCAACTGCATAGGAAATAACCGGCGGCAAGGGTTGGGTGGGTTGATAAATAATGGGATCATTTTCCGCGCAAAGGGTATCACCAGTGGTGGTTTCCTTTAATTTTGCGATGGCCACGATATCTCCCGGTCCCGCTTCTCCTATAGATTGCTGCTTCTTGCCTTCGGGGAGGAGGATCTGCCCGAATTTCTCTTTGACCTCCTTGTTCGCGTTGTAAACGGTAGAATCCGCCTGCAGGGTGCCTGAGAAGATCCTGAGCAGGGTCAGCTTGCCGGCAAAAGGATCCGCGACCGTCTTGAATACCAGGGCGGAAAAGGGCGCGTCTGGTGACGGGGTGCGCTCTATGGTTTCGTCGCTCCCGGGCCTGATCCCTTGATTCGGTTTCCTATCGGAGGGAGAAGGAAGCCCGTTTACGATAATGTCCATCAATTGGGGTACACCGATATTGGCGGTTGCTGATCCACAGACAATGGGAACGATGAGACCGGACTTGATCCCATCAATAAAGGTTTGTTCCACATCCTTTTCAGGGAGGTCCTCCCCTTCCAGGTATTTCTCCATCAAATCATCGTTGGCTTCAACGATATTTTCAATCATTTTCTCATGCCATTCGCCCACCAGATCTTCCATGTCCGCAGGGATATCGCCGGTTTCAAATTTGCCACTGGTGTCCTTTGTGTACACATAAGCATTCTTTTTAATGAGGTCTACCACTCCGGCGAAGTGTTCTTCAGCGCCGATGGGCAGAAACACCGGAGTTGCCTTGATATCAAAGGCCTGGGAGACTTCTGCCACCACCTTGTAGAAATCTGCGCGTTCACGGTCCATTTTATTAATGAAGATAACCCTGGGAAGTGCTTGTTCATCAGCAAATCCCCACACCTTCTCGGTGCCTATTTTGACTCCTGATGTTGCATCGACAACTACAACGGCCGCGTCTGCAGCCTGCAGAGAGAATTTTGTATCGGAGAGGAAGTTGTCCTCACCCGGCGTGTCCAGGATGTTGATCGTCTGCTTTTTCCATGAGCAATGATGAAAAGAGGTACTGATGGTGATTTTCCTCTTGATCTCTTCAGGCTCAAAATCCATGCTGGACGAGCCGTCATCTACCTTCCCCAGGCGAGTGGTGGCCTTCCCATCGAAAAGCATGGCCTCGGCAAGAGACGTTTTTCCGGAACTGCCGTGAGCCACAAGTGCTACGTTTCTCAATTGTTGCGCTCTCTTTTCCATTCTCATTATCCTTTCCCGATCAATTTATTTTTCTTTCCAGATACTCAGCCGCCGGAATACGAACAGATGCCATCCACCCTGTGTGTTTCCCGGTGGCTGTTCGTGCGGGTGACCTTCCGGATTGTCTTCAAGAAATGAAAATCAATGAATCGAATCTTGTCTTTTCCATGAGCCAGTTGCAAAACGCCCCCTTTTGTCCGATCTCTGCGTCAGGCTCAAATTTTAATCCTCGAAATATCCTATATATTCCTGTGGTTAAAATTTTCGCCTTTCTTGACCTCGAACAAAATTGAACATTTTGAAACTGGCTCCCACGCGTGGGCATGTAAGAAAAAAAATGACAGAATTTGATTTAAAAAACTACCTCAAGAACTGAATTAAAGTCAAGTCCAGAATGAAGAGGAAAGATTTTTTGATTGCTAATCCTGGACAACATGATATATTTAATATTTTTTTATCGTGAGGGAATGGGATTGATGGCCCGCATCAGGAAACGGAATCCGGGAGAAGCAGGGGCCACCGGAAAACAAGTTTCCGGCGCTGGAATGAGAGAATTCATAGATACATTTCTGGGCACGCTCCGCGAACAGAAGGGTTATTCCCCGCACACCGTGAGAAGTTACCGAGCTGATCTGATTCATTTTTTCACTTTTCTGGGAACACGGCAAGAAGAAGTTAATGCGCCGGAGATCAGGGCCTACCTGGGGAGTCTCTTCGGCCGGTACAAGCGGACGACCATCGCGCGCAAGCTTTCAGCTATCCGGTCGTTTCTCGCTTTTCTGGAGAAAAAGGGCATGTTGGAGCGCAATCCCGCGAAGGAGATCTCTTCCCCCAAGCTGGACAAGTACATACCCGTGTATCTCACCGTTGATGAAGTCTTCCGGCTGCTGGAACGGCCGGAAAAACCCAAACCTTTCGGCAGCAGGGACCTTGCTATCCTGGAACTGCTTTATTCCTGCGGGATCCGCGTGAGTGAAATGGCGGGGCTGAATATTTCCAGTGTCGATTTCGAGGAGCGACTGCTGAAGGTGACCGGGAAGGGGAATAAAGAGCGTGTGGTGCCTGTAGGCAGGCAGGCCCTGAGCGCTGTCGAGCGGTATCTGGATGCCACGAAACACCTCCGTGTGAAACGGGGAGGAAATCAGGAAGATGCCCCCCTTTTTTTGAATCAGAGGGGCGGGCGGCTTTCGAGTCGAAGCATTCAGCGGATTGTAAAGAAATATGCTTTGGAGTGCGGGTTTTCCCCGGAAATCAGTCCCCACTCCATGCGACACACCTTCGCGACCCATATGCTGGATGGAGGTGCCGATCTTCGATCGGTCCAGGAGCTTCTGGGTCACGAGAACCTGTCAACGACGCAGAAATATACCCATGTCACCCTTGATCGGCTCATGGAGGTGTATGACAAGGCGCATCCCCGAAGCCACTGAATCTCCGGAATTCGGGGTGAGGAATCAGGGAACAGGTATCTAGCAGCCCATGGCTCATAGGTGAGCCGGATAAAGCTGAAATAAAAAATGTCAAAGCTCAAATGTCAAATGAAATCCAAATGTCTCAATGACAAAACGTATCCCGCTCACCTTTCTGGTATAGCAACGGGAAATGGAGCAACTCCCAGCAGTGCGAGCCTTTGTTCATTTGGTATTTGACATTAAGTACGGTCACAAGAGAAATTTTGTACCCCTTTTCAATGCGGCATTGTTCATAAAGTACTAAATGGCTAAGGAGAGAGAAATGCAGAATGGACCCGCCCGGATAAGGGCAACAACAATTCTGGCCGTACGGAAAGATGACCGGTCGGTGATGGCAGGGGATGGCCAGGTCACCCTTGGAGAAACCATTATGAAGCACAAGGCAAGCAAGATCAGGACCATGTACAAAGACAGTGTCCTGGTGGGTTTTGCCGGTGCCGCAGCGGATGCATTCAATCTGTTCGAACGACTGGAGGGGAAGATCGAATCCTACAGCGGAAATCTTACCAGGGCGGCCGTAGAGCTGGCAAAGGACTGGCGGACGGATAAGATATTGCGGAAGCTGGAAGCCCTCTTGCTGGCAATGGACAAGGAACACACATTCATCATATCCGGAACGGGTGACGTTATCGAGCCGGACGAATGCGTGGCAGCCATCGGTTCAGGAGGGCCGTATGCCGTGGCGGCGGCCAGGGCACTGGTGGAACATTCGGCCCTGGATGCAGCAACCATCGCGTTGGAGGCCATGAAAATTGCGGCATCTATCTGTCTCTATACCAATGACCAGATAAGTGTCCACGAACTGGAAGAATAAATTTTTTGGAAAAGCGAGGTTCAATGAGAATCCAATGAAAGTACTGACCCCCAGAGAGATTGTCTCTGAACTTGATGGGTATATTATCGGCCAGGATGGTGCGAAACGGTCTGTGGCCATTGCCCTCAGAAACAGGTGGCGCCGGCAGCAGGTGGCCCCGGAGTTGCGGGACGAGATCGCCCCCAAGAATATTATCATGATCGGGCCAACAGGCGTCGGAAAAACGGAGATCGCGAGACGGTTGGCACGCCTTGCCAATTCTCCCTTTCTTAAGGTAGAGGCCACGAAGTTTACCGAAGTGGGATATGTTGGCCGGGATGTGGAATCCATGATCCGGGACCTCACGGAACTTGCCATCAACATGGCCAGGCAGGAAGAACAGGAACAGGTAAAGGTGAAGGCCAGGGAACTGGCGGAAGAACGGCTTCTTGATATCCTGCTCCCCAAAAAACGCGATGAAGTGCGCGAGGAAGGGGAGGGAGAAAAGGAAAAGGTCCTTGAGGTGGTCCGTACGGACAAGGTCGAGGGCTTTTCCACTCGTGAGAAGTTGCGGCGCATGCTGCGGGACGGAAAGCTGGATGAACGATTTGTGGAGCTGGAGGTGAACAATCGGAACATGCCGATGGTGGAGATATTTTCCAATGCCGGCATCGAGGAGATGGAGTTCAATATCAAGGAAATGTTCGGCAACATGTTCCCCTCGAAGAAGAAAAAGCGGCGGGTGAAGGTTCCCGAGGCCATGGATCTCATCTTTCAACAGGAATGTCAACGGCTCATTGACATGGACAAGGTAACGGAAAGGGCCATCCAGAGGACCGAGCAGAACGGCATCATCTTCCTGGATGAACTGGACAAGATCGCCGGTGCCGAGTCCGGATACGGACCTGACGTGTCACGAGAAGGAGTGCAGCGGGATCTCCTGCCCATTGTGGAGGGAAGCACCGTTACCACCAAGTACGGAATGGTGAAAACTGATCATATCCTGTTCATCGCCGCTGGGGCCTTCAACGTGAGCAGGCCGTCGGACCTGTTGCCTGAATTCCAGGGCAGGTTTCCGATACGGGTGGAGCTTGATTCGCTTACGGAAGAGGATTTTGTCAGGATCCTCACTGAGCCGCAAAATGCGCTGATCACCCAGTATAAAGCGCTCCTGGCTACGGAAGGGATTGACCTGATCTTTAATGAGCAGGCCATCAGGCAGATTGCCGCGCTGGCAAACAGTGTAAATGACCGTACCGAGAATATAGGGGCCCGCAGGCTCCACACCGTGATGGAAAAACTCCTAGATGAGATATCATTTGACGCCCCTGACCGGAAAGAAAAGGAAGTAGCCATTACCGAAGAATACGTGGTTGACAAGCTGGCGGACATCCTGGAAGACGAAAATTTGAGCAGGTATATTTTGTAAGGCGTGGGAGGTAGGGCGTAAGGCCAAAGGAATAGGGGTAATTTCATTGAACGTCAACTAACCGGCCAACGAATCACGAGGAGACAACGCCATAATGATTACGCACGAGGACCGGGCCAAGGTCCTGATCGAGGCTCTTCCCTATATTCAACGGTTCAATGGCGCTACCGTGGTGGTAAAATATGGTGGACATGCCATGGTCGACGAACAGCTCAAGAGGGATTTTGCGCTCGACATCATATTAATGAAGTACGTGGGCATAAACCCGATTGTTGTCCACGGCGGAGGGCCCCAGATAGGGAGTTTCCTTGAGAAGCTGTCCATAGAACCGCATTTTGTAGACGGCATGCGGGTGACGGACAAGGAAACCATGGACGTGGTGGAAATGGTCCTTGTGGGGAAAGTGAATAAGGAGATAGTGAGCCTGATCAACAGCAACGGCGGACGGGCCGTGGGACTGTCCGGGAAAGACGGGCAATTGCTTACAGCGCGAAAAATGGAGTACCGGAAACAGAAAACCCATGACCAGCCGCCGGAAATCATTGACATGGGGTTGGTGGGGGAGATAACCGCGGTGGATAACCGGATACTGCTCAGTCTCATTGAGCGGGAGTTTATTCCCGTCATTGCGCCCGTGGGCGCGGGAACATCAGGGGAGACGTACAATATCAACGCTGACCTGGTGGCCGGGCACATCGCCGCGTCGCTCAAGGCAAGGAAACTGGTCTTGCTGACTGATACCGATGGTGTCAAGGACAGGGAAGGTGTCCTTCTTTCAACAATCCGGAGAGAGGAAGCACACCGGCTCACCGAGGATGGAACTATCGGCGGAGGGATGATCCCCAAGGTGCACTGCTGTATGGAGGCCCTTGCCGGCGGTGTGCAGAAGGCCCATATTATTGACGGCCGTGAGCAGCACGCCATCCTCCTGGAGGTTTTTACCGAACGTGGCGTGGGCACGGAGATCGTGCATTGAAAGAGGCGCAGGGCGCAGGGCCAAAGGTCAAAGGAAAAAGGCAAAAGGACAAAGGATAAGGGCCAAAAGAGAAAAGGGCATAGCCTTTGACATTGAAAGCAACAGCTTCGCCAGACAGTTCAATGCCTTTCTCTGATTTCTTTGCGTCTCTAGTGAACGGAGTGAGCGAGCGTGAGACATGCTTTCGTCGGATGAGCCAGAAAAAATAGGGAAGAATGGATGATGGATAGCGATACAGAGAAAAGCACAACTATGGAAAGAGCGGACAAGTACATGTTCCAGACCTATGGACGATTCCCGGTGACCCTTGTCCGGGGCCAGGGATGTCGCGTCTGGGATGAGAATGGAAAGAAATACCTGGATTTCGTGGGCGGGATAGCGGTCTGCGCCCTGGGGCACAGCTCCCCCGTGGTGACCCGTGCCTTGGAAGAGCAATCCAGGACCCTTGTGCACGTCTCCAATCTCTTTTACACGACGCCCCAGGTAGACGTTGCCGAACTGCTCGTAAAAAATTCATTCGCCGACCGTGTTTTTTTCTGCAACAGTGGGGCCGAGGCGAACGAGGCGGCCATAAAACTTGCGCGTCACTATGCTCGCGAGAAGTTCGGAGAATCACGCTTCACCATTATTTCCATGGACAATTCCTTCCATGGCCGCACCATGGCCACGCTCTCGGCCACCGGACAGGCCAAGGTTCGGAAGGGCTTTGATCCCCTTCTCCCCGGGTTCCGGTTTGTGCCGTTCAATGATGTACCGAGCCTCGAGTCCGCCTTGGACGAGACGGTCTGCGCGATCATGATGGAACCGATACAGGGGGAGGGAGGCGTTGTCTGTCCGGAGCCCGGCCACCTGGAAAAGGTCCAGGAACTGTGCAAGGAAAGAGATATTCTGCTGATCTTTGATGAGGTGCAGGTGGGAATGGGGCGCACCGGGAAACTCTTCGCCCACGAACATTTCGGGGTGACTCCCGATATTATGACCCTTGCGAAGGCCCTGGGAAACGGTCTGCCGGTGGGGGCGATGCTCGCCACAGAAGAACTTGGCAAGGCTTTCGGCCCGGGCACCCATGCCACGACGTTCGGGGGTACCCCTCTGGTCACGGCCGTGTGCAGAGCCGTGCTGGAGACCCTTCTCGGCGATGGATGGATTGAGCACTGCGGGAGCGTGGGTGGCTATTTCAAATCCCGGCTTGAAGAACTTCGGGAGAAGTATTCCTTTGTCCGGGAGGTGCGGGGATACGGGCTCATACTGGGAATGGAACTGGACCTGCCCGGAGGGCCGATCGTGAACGCGTGTATGGACAAGGGCTTCTTGATCAACTGCACCCAGGAGAAGGTGCTGCGGTTCATTCCACCCCTGATCGTTCAAAAAGAGGAGATCGACCACCTGGTGGA
>Ga0307426_1000335_pt1 | contig 31970 bp, 43 predicted proteins | sample SalMarWE160340MG_FD_202165 | JGI IMG/M metagenome (GOLD analysis project Ga0307426, IMG submission 202165) | Salt marsh sediment microbial communities from the Plum Island Ecosystem LTER, Massachusetts, United States - WE1603-40 | ecosystem: Environmental > Aquatic > Marine > Intertidal zone >...
ACCTTTTCCACATACCGCAACCCCTCATACCAAAACCTCTATTTTTGCACCCTCCTCTTCGCTCAGCATTAAAAAACTTGCCATAGAGTGTCCACACCTCAGTAATGAAATCGCCTGTTAAATTTTGCCAATCATAGGTCAATGGGTCTTCGGAAGCCCTTTGATAGAGGAAGTCATAGAGCCTCCTTTTTTCACCGTCTCCGAGAATCTGATAGGCTTCATTGATTTCCTTCAGGCGCTCTTCGCAATCCGGGTTGTTCTGGTTTCGGTCGGGGTGATACTTCATGGCCAGCCTGCGATAGGCCTTCTTAACCTCATCGGCCGTAGCTTCATTTGTAAGCTCCATCACCTTGTAGTAGTCCTTCACCATTAGAAACTATCCAGCAAAGAAAAGTTCAGGCGCCTCTGCACGCCCCATGTCGGCGCATGGTTGTTTGTTGCACTTTTCTTCACGAACGCAAAAGATATGCTCTGGGATACGATGTGTTTTATGAAAAGTAAATAAGGGCATTTTCAATGACTCCTAGAGCAGAATCTTTCCCAGCTCATGAGATGTGCGACTCCTGCGATAGTGGTGCCATAGAAAAGAAGCGGCTTTTCTCCCAGGAAATCCCCTATGCGGGGCTGAAAGCCTATCAGGGCTATTTTCACATCGCCGTATTTCCTTTTGATGTAAGCAGCCAATTCCACCGCACACTCTGTTGGCTCCCCATCGCGGCAGTGAACCGTTTTCTCAATTCGCCCCAAGTGACGTAAAACGGCATTCGCGGTGCTCACGAACACTGCACGCCTGAAATTGTTTTCAAGACTCATTTTGAGGATGTCTTCCAGAATTCCTTCAAAATCGCCATACCGGTCCGTAAAGGCCTGCCCCATTGCTCCTAGTAAAGCTGCCTGCATGAGCCGCTCTTTGCCTTTTTGTAACGGAAAATCATCGGCCTCAGGATTTCCAATGGCCTCCTCAGTTGCAAGAACTCTGGGCTTTACTCGAACCGGTTGGGTCAGCAGATCATGGGAATTGCATATTTGGAATAGTTTTTCATTGACTTCTTCGTACACGTTAAACATCAGAATCTTTCTCCTCAGGGTTCATTTGGTAAAATTTAACCTTGTAAGCCATTCTGACGAGATTTCTTTTAGTTTTTAATGGATTTACCTGGACTATCGAATTTAAAAGAGCAACTATCATGCCAGGATTCCGGAAAGCCGGCGGTATTTCACAAGAAGAAATAAAAAGGAGTTAATTAAACAAAAGGAGGGAGAAGGGTTTTGTTTCGGGATGTGCCACTGTACCGGTTTGCATTCTGCAAGCTTATTTCCTCCGGCCCCGACCGTCCGAATCAGGTACATCGATCCGAAGAGCCTTTATTTTCCGGTAGAGCGTGCTAACATGGATGCCCAAATCCAGCGCAGCCCGTTTGCGGTTGCCACTATGGCGCCGTAATATTTCGCTGATAAGAATTTTTTTCATCGTATGAAGACTCATGGGGCCGGTGGTATCCGCAAGGAACGATGCAGATGGCCGAAGCTCGGGCGGGAGGTGGTGCAGCTCAATCATGCCGCCGCGACAAAGCACGAAGGCCTGTTCGATTATGTTTTCCAGTTCTCGGACATTGCCCGGAAAATCGTGTTCCATCAAACAGGTCATCACCTCAAGGGACACGCCGGCAATATCCTTCCCCTGCAATCGATTAAATTTTGAAACCAGATGATCCACCAACAGCGGGATGACCTCTCTACGCTGCCTGAGGTTCGGCAACATCAGATGAATAACACGAATTCGATAGTAAAGATCGTCACGAAATTTAGCGGCTTGAACCAGCTTGGAAAGATCTTTATTGGTCGCGGCCAACACCCGCACATTCACCTGCCTGGGGGTTGTTGCGCCGAGGGGCTCGCCAACATGATCCTGCAACACCCGCAGCAGCCGGACCTGTAAGGCCGGAGAAATGTCTCCGATCTCATCCAGGAAGATCGTTCCGCCATCCGCCAGAGCAAATCGGCCGGCCTTATCGCGCTTTGCATCTGTAAAGGCACCGGCCTTATGGCCGAACAGCTCGCTTTCCAGTAGGGTATAGGGGAGGGCGGCGCAGTTCACAGCGACAAACCGGTTTTCCCGTCGCGGTGAGAGATTGTGGATGGCCCGGGCAAACAATTCCTTGCCGGTACCGCTCGCGCCCTCAATCAGGACAGTGCTGCTGCTTTCGGCAATCCGCGGCAGGATTTCAAACAGACGTCTCATTGAGGCGCTTCGACCGATAATGTCCTCGAATGTGTAACGATTCTGGAGCTCCTTCTGCAACTGCTCGATTTGGCTGAGGTCCTGGAATGTCTCCACGCCGCCAATGGACTTTCCATAATCACCTCTTAGAATGGCCGCCGAAATACGAATCGGCACCCGGCGGCCTTGATGGTTGATGATGTGTGCGGTGCTGTTGACCGTCTGTCGGCCGCTATTAAATGTTTGTCTAAGCGCACAGTTCTTCTCGCAGATGTTCGCGTAAAAAACGTCACAGCAGGCCTGTCCCAACGCGTCTTTTCGGGATATCCCGGTGATACGCTCGGCAGCCCGATTAACGGCGGTAATCCGCCAGTCCAGGTCGACGGTGAAAACACCTTCGTTTATCGAATCGAGGATAACATCCTGCCTACCGCTTCTATTATTTTGCACTAGGAATGCCGCCTTATACCGGTTATCTAATCGTGCGTTATGCAAATATATCGGTTTAGGATTCTTTCATTTTGCAATATTATTGTCAACTGTGTCTTTTCACTTTAATCAATTTCCAAGGCATGTTCAGCGACAACCCTTTCTGGCATGGTATTTGCTGACCTTGTTTTCATGAGAATTGCCATTGCCCACTGGACAGGTCGTGTATCGCCTGTTTTCGATGTTTCGGATCGTCTACTGCTTATCGACGTTGAAGGTGGACAGGAACAAAAGCGGAAAGATATAAAGTTAACCAGTGAAAATCCTCTATAACGAGCGAAAGAGCTTTCACATCTGGGCGCGGATATACTTATCTGCGAAGCGATTTCAAATGTTATGGAAATTCTCCTGGACGGAGCCGGAATTCAGGTTCTTGGTTTCCTATGCGGCGATCTAGAATCCGTCATTGCTGCTTTTATCAGCGGACAATTGACAGATGCCCGTTTTTGGATGCCGGGTTTGCGTGGAAAACGACAAAGATTTCGACTCAGCAAAGGGCGACTATTCAAAATTCCGACATCGAATGAATAGATATTGTACTCTTAAAAAATTAAAAAAGTCGAACCTGATGCTCTCGTTCTGGGTTTAGTGATGGCGGCCACAGCCTTGTCTAAGCGGCCATCAGGTTGAATAAAATTATGAAGTCGATTCGACCCATGTCCAAAAAACATCCGGAATGCCCGTTGACAAATCCTTTGAACTGTAAGGATTACAACAATCCGAAGATTTGCGCCTTTATGCGGAAGGATAAAATCTGTCAAAAAAGGAAAAAAATTCCACCAGTAAAACCAAAGGTGATCAAAAACCAGCTGAAAAATTCATCAAATTAAAGCATAGAATGGAGGGGGCGACAAATGACAAAAGTTGGAATCATTCGATGTGAAAAGAATGCGGATCGCTGCCCGCTGACGAGCGGTTTAAAGAGTTTAAGGGATCCGGCGGAAGGGTTTTCCGATTATAAGGATGCCGAGCTGGTAGGTGTATTCACGTGCAGTTGCCCTGGGGATAATACGGGCAATCTGGGAAAAATACTGAAAAGCAAGGGAGCACAAATAATTCACTTTTGTACGTGTTCGTTCGCCCGCAAGAAAAGGGCAAATGGATAATGGGTGATGGATTCAGTCCCGACATCGACAATATTCTGAAACGGGTATCAAAAGAAGCAGAAATTTCATGTGTAAAAGGCACCGCACACTTGCCGGAGGGGTATGTACCGCAAGTATTAAGATAAATCCGAATCGTCAGCCCCGCCTGCAGCTACCTCCACTGGAGCAGGGGGGCGTTTCGCAGCGTTCTTCACGGCCGCAACAGGTATGGCCGGACATTCTGTTGGATGATCCCACTGAAACAGACGCAGCGGAAAGAATTCTATTCATTTCCGCGCTGCCACAAGTCTTGCATCGGATGGGTTCACCTCCTCCCACACCTACCAGGTATTCCGAAACGCTACCGCACGCTTTGCAGCGGTATTCATAAATAGGCATTGCGATCCTCCTTTGTGCGTTCCGTCTGAAAGAAATGGCATGACTACAGATAGGTATCTGCAACGTAAGCGGTAAGGACAACCGAAGGCTGGTTAATAAAGTCAACAGATAGTTTCAACCCGTCTTGCCCTTTCTTTTAACCGACTTTCTCATATATGAATTAAGTGCCGCCTGGAGCGTTTCCGCGGCAAGGTAAGCACAATGACGCTCTTCCTCAGGCAAACTGCCTAAAAGGCCAAGAATTGTGTCGCCCGTGATTTCCGCAAGCTCGTCCGGATTTTTTCCAAATGCAAGTTCGGCGGCAAAAGAACCGCAAACCGTGCTGGATCCGCAACCGTCGGTCTGAAACGTCGCTCCGATGACGTTTTCATTTTCGAACTTCAAAAAAATCTTCATCGTATCGCCGCATGAGCCGGTGATGTGTGCATATCCGTCCGGATTCTTAATAACTCCCCTATATTGGGGATTGAGCCATCTTTCAAAACCCTTCTCCCCTAATGTGGTTTTGGCTTCCTCATAAATCTGCTCCTGCAATTGGCTGATGAAATCATCAAGCTTATTGCTCATCTTTTTTGCACATCCTCCTTTCTTCTCAACTGTCTCACTGGCGCAAACCTCATCTTTTCTATCGTTAAAAATGTGGTTGCGATTCTCAAGCTTCCAGCCTGTTTGTATGGCAAAAACGCTGTTAATGGTCACACACGTTTTTGCCCGTAACCAGAGTGTCCATCAGATATTGATGAACAAGGGATTCCGGTGAGTCCATCGGCACACCGCTTACGACCGTGATCCCTTTTTCATCGAAGAGCTGCTGTGCCCGACTGCCTATTCCTCCGACAATTACCGTGTGAACCCCTAAATCGTGGAGCCATTTGGGCAACACGCCGGGTTCGTGCGGCGGCGGGGAATGCAGCGTTTTGCCGACAATTTTCCCGTTTTCCGTCTCCACCAGTGCAAAGTGCTCACAGTGCCCAAAGTGGGCGCAGAGCTTTCCTTCGGCGACAGGAACGGCAATGATCAACCTTTCTCAGGAAGCAACGATTTTAGGGCCCTTATTTATATCCCTTCCTGGCAAGTAAGAGGGAAAGATACGCGGCAATACTGCTTTTTCAGACACCGCCTTTTCCGCTCATGACCAAGATCTTATTTTTGATATGCCCCAGCCGCTCTCGAATCTCTGCATCCTGCATCCGGCGTTCCTGGTCCTTATTTTGTTTTTCCGAAGCAAAATTTTCTTTTTTCATATGATGGCTCATCCTTTCACCCGATTAAAAGAACGGGCTCATTCCGATCTGAAACCCTCGGCCCCGCCGTCGCCCGAACTCTCATGCGAAGACCGCGGCCCACTTCGCCTCAGCGGCCCGCACCGCGACCGCCGCCCATTCCGTAATAGACGGCATTGCTCTTGCGGATCAGCCGGACCTGATTTTTCTGCAATAGATTTCCAAGGTGTTTTAATGCCTCATTGACATGCAGGCCAAATGCAGCAGCGATCTCATCCGCCGTGCAGGGACGGCGTTTTAACATGGAATAAATCGCATCCTGGTTGGAAGACGTGCCGGCCGCCGGTGTCCCCTTGAAGTCAGCTATAGCTTCCGCCGGGGGGTGAAAGTAGCCTGCCAGTGATGCCAGCCGATCCTTTGGAACAGCTGCAACAAAGTCCTCGGCAGGCGGGCGGACCGAAGTGTTCAGATGAATTCGATCCGGCCGGATTTCTGCGGCAATCCCTGCTATCTTTTTTACCGCAGCAGGCATCGAATTCATCCCGCTAATAAGAAATATCTCCATCCACAACTCACCCTGAAACTTTGCGCGCAGGGCCTTTTGCCCCTCGATCAACTGCTCAAATCGAAGTTCCGGATGGGGGCGGTTTACCCATTCGTATGAACCTTGATCCGAAGCGCTGAGAGAAACTTTGACAATATCCGCAAGACAGGCCGCTTCTCGAACTTCTGGTTGGTTAAGCAGCGTCCCGTTGGTCAGGACCACGGTGGGGATTTTACTGTTTTCCTTGATGAAGTTCAGGATTTCTCCGAAACTGGCATGAAGGGTGGGCTCACCGGATCCGGACAGTGTGATATAGTCCGCTTCACCGCTGCGCTTGATCCAATCTTTCAGTTCGGAAATGATTTCGTTCAAAGGATAATATTCGCTACGAACGATTGTTTGATGCGTCGTTTGCCCCAGTTGACAAAAAACGCAATTTAGAGAGCAGGTTTTAAAGGGTGTCAGATCAATCCCCAGTGACCTTCCGAAGCGGCGGGAAGGCACGGGTCCAAAAATATATTTATAGTCGCGCATGGATGTGACGTCCTTTCCTGAAACCCTGTCGTCCTTTGTATAGCTTCCCGGCATCCGGAATCTCGGATCGGAGAGTGTATTATTCAGATATGCCTGAAGTATTTCCTCAACCTCTCCGGTAATGAATGGAACAATCCGGGTACCGGAAGTCCGAATCATGTTTGCCAGATCAAGTGAAATAGATCCGCAAATCAACACGCCGATCCCAAGGTCCGAAAGCACTGCTGCCTGTGAAAAGGAGGAGAGTTGCGGATTCATCAGACGATACCATCTTTGGGTGACGGCTCCGTTTTTGATCTCAACAACAAGCAGCCGGTGGGCAAAATCAAGCACCGGAGAGAGCCGATGCCCCCAGATAGGCAACGCAACTTTCATGCTGAATACTCCTATTCTATCAGGGGCATATCCAAATTTTGTGCCAAAATTTGGATATGCCCCTATAAAAAATTTTTATGTTTAATATCTATAAGTTATAAATATAAAAAGACCCAATGCAGGTAACGAAGAGGATATATTGCTTTGAAATATTGCAATAATCGAGCATATTGCAATTTTACGAAGACAATTCGGAATAGAACACTTTCTGGAATTCCCATAAAAAACAGATTCAGGTGTCAAATATTATCTGCTTATATCATGGCACATTCTATGCGTGGTTGAATAATGAGAACTAAAGTTTTAGATTATAAAGATTAAAAGGAGCCAAATAAAATGCCGCGAGGAGATGGAACGGGGCCAAAAGGCCAGGGACCCGGAACAGGTAGAGGCCTGGGGCGAGGCGGTGCTAAGGGTCGCGGTGGCGGTTTCGGCGCCGGGCCGGGCGGCAACTGTGTCTGCCCTAAATGCGGTGAAAAAGCGACGCATCAACTGGGGACGCCGTGTTATGAGCAAAAATGTCCAAAATGCGGAGCAGCCATGACCCGGGAGTAAAATAGGCTTTTGGGTGCGGTCAGGAGGAAACAAGGATATGGAATCCGTATCATTTTCTGGTATCGCCATTGTTTCTTGCGGAACATTGAGTTTAGAGTTGACCCATCTGAAAAAGGATGGTTTTCTTGATACCGAACACCTCTTTTTCACGACACCGGGTCTCCATGAGGATCCTCCTGAACTGGAATGTCCGCTCATTCAACTGTCCTTGATGCCATCGGTTATGTTGAACAGTATATGACCGAACACCCGGAGCAATTTTTAGAGTATTCCGACTGGATGGGCATTCCGATCCAACCATATACCCTTACCCTTGATCGTTTCAAATCTCTGCTATCGGAACAGGCGAACCGATTGCACGGGAGATAGAGATGCAATGTGAAAGATGCCGTGAGTTAATTCCAGAAGGAGAAGAAAGGCAGCGCTATGGCCAAATTCTTTGTGAAGATTGCTATATGGACCTGCTTTCGCCTTTAAAAGGCTGCGATCCATGGGCCGTGCACAGCGCCAAGACATTTGCAAAAGAAGCGGGTTCTGTTCTTCAGCTGAATGCGATCCAGCAAAAGATACTGGACACCCTGAGCGCAAACGGACCTATGGAACCAAACCGTTTGTCGGAAACGCTTCATCTGACGCACGCCGTGCCCTATGACGACGCCAAACCCGGCGCGGCAGTTTCCGTCCAAAGCTTTGGTGATTTTCAAAATTTTAATCCGCATTTACATGTGCTGGCCACCGATGGCTGCTTTTACAACGATGCCGCCTTTATGGTCTGTCCACCGCCTGATACCAGTGAGCTTGAAAAGCTGTTTCGCTATGAAGTGTTCAAAATGCTCAAAGCTGAAGGTAAAATCACGGATGTCATCATCGAGGACATGAAGAATTGGCGCCACAGCGGCTTCAACGTGTATTGTGGTAATGCGATTTGGCCGCACAATCAAGAAGGTCTTGAGAACCTAGCGCGATATATTATTCGTGCCTCCTTTTCCCAAGAACGCATGACATATGTCGCGGTGCAGGATACATCCGACCGGATTGCCAAAGTGATTTATCAGTCAAAGGATGCTAAGACAGTCAAAACATTTGATGCCATGGATTGGCTGGCCCAACTGGTCACCCATATTCCCAACAAAGGCGAGCAGATGGTTCGCTATTATGGATTTTACTCAAATAAGTCACGTGGCTTACGGAAAAAAGCCGGCACCGATGATCAAGTTCCAGCCTTGATTGAATCTGAGATTTCATCTAAAGAATTCCGCAAAAATTGGGCTCGGTTAATACAAAAAATATATCCCGCCGCGGCGGGATTAATCCATTGGTTTGTTCTAAGTGTCTCGAATCTGTGAGAATAATATCTTTTATCGAGGATTCGGAAATTATTAAGAAGATTCTTAAACACCTGGGCTTGTGGGATGTCAAGCGCAAACCGCCACCACGAGCCAATGACCCGCCAAATGAAGCCTTTATCATCTATGATGAGTCCTCATCGCCCGGCGCAGAGGATTATATAATCGATGCTAATTATCCCATGGAAACCTGCTTTTAAAAAATCCGGCTCCGGGCAAACCGGTGAGCTATACCTGAATTTACCTAAATTGTTAATTATACGTCAAAAAATCAATGTTGAAAATAATGCCTGCTTTCATTATCTGGATAGCGATTTGTTCCGATTAATTGACGCCTCAATATGTTGCACTGTAGCTGATGCCGGTACACAACTCGCGAATTTCGATTCATCCGCTCCGCAAAAGCAACTTCTTATCTTTCATGCAACTTGACAGCGGGCTTCATTTGATAGATATGATTTAACGAGAATAGAATTGGTGCCGATATATTTATAGCCCCAAATGCGCTAACAATTTCTATTAAATCCTCTTTTACGGTAGGAGGCGAAATGAAAGAATAAGATCGGTATAATCATCTGTGTCCGCTATCGTAGCTGTGCAGGTGGAAAATGCTTCAGGTCTTTGCGGAACAGAGAAGGTGCGTTTAGCAGGTATCATAATATCGAAGTTGAAGTTGTCGGGTATACCACTTGCGATGGCTGTCCTGGTGGAAATATTGAATATGCTGTGGGGGAAATGAAGGGAAACGGAGCCGAGGCGATACATCTTGCCAATGGATTGGTTGTGGGATATCCTTCCTGGGTGTGGTTTTCGTTACACTTCCTGGGGGCCTCTGAGAAGATGGGTAGCCGGGTATGATTCGAAACATGAACAACAAATCGGCAGAAAAGCCTTTTTCAGGGAATGATGAGACATGGCAGATTCATAGGGTTGCAGGTTACGCTTTCTTACTGAATTTTTTCCTTGCTATCATGAAAGCCCTTCTTGCTTTTTTTTCGGGAAGTCTCACCATCACCGCCGGCGCCATTGACTCAGTAACCGATGCCGTCGCCTCCCTTGTGATTTATGGTGGGGTAAAGCTGTCTACCAAAAAAACGCGGTCGTTTCCAATGGGTCTGTATAAGCTTGAAAACGTCGCTTCCGTAGTCATTGCGCTTTTTATCTTCATTGCAGGATATGAGATCATCCGGGAGATTTTTTCTTCAGTCGGAAGTATACCCCGTATCTCCTTGTCTTACATTATCCTGCTCTTTGCCGGAACCGTGGCCACACTTCTTTTTGGACAGTATGCGATAGCTGTTGGGCGAAGGACAGAATCCCCCACTCTGATTGCCGAGGGTCGACACCGTCAGGTGGATGTTCTCTCGTCGATTGTGGTCTTGGTTTCGGTTATCCTCAGCTATTTCGACCTCCATTTGGATATTTGGGGCGTTACCATTGATCAGATCGGTGCCGCATTGATTCTCATCTTTATCGCCCGGGCAGGGTGGGAGTTACTCTCCGACGGCATGCGGGTGCTCCTGGATGCATCCATAGATTTTTCCACTCTGGATCGAATCCGTGAAATCATAAAAAACGAACCGCTCGTGAGTGAAATCAAGGCCCTAATGGGAAGAAACGCAGGCCGGTTCCGATTTATACAGGCAACCATAACATTAAAGACAAAAAATCTTGAAAGGGCCCACCAGATCATTGAAGATATTGAAAGGAAAATCCGGAATCAGGTGATGCACGTCGAAAAAGTAATCATTCACTATGGGCCTCAAAAGAGATCTCATGACCGGGTCGCTTTGCCCCTTGAAGATGAAAAGGGTCGGATAAGCGTGCACTTCGGAGAAGCGCCTTACTTTTGCATTGTACACATCCGTCGAAAAGACAATGAGATTGAAAAACAGGAGGTCCTGGCAAATCCCCACCGATCGGTGGAAACCGCGAAAGGAATTCGTGTGGCGGAGTGGTTGGTAAAGCAGGGAGTGGAACATGTTGGAATGAAGGAGGATGTTTCCCATAAAGGACCGGGCTATGTACTTTCAAGTGCAGGAGTGATAATTCATCTCATATCGGCGGAGCAGATTGGTCCGGCGATCAGGGAGATCGTCGCTGAAGGATTATAAGACATTAATGTCTTCGAATGCCCGATGACTCTCTGAAGCAGAAGGTTGCAGTTACTCAAAAGGTAGTATCGACGTCTTCCGTTTCGCATCACTATAAAACGATGTTCAGCATTCCGCCCGCAAGCAGTGCCGAAAAAATCATGAGGGCGATGGACTTGAGCGTATCCAATACCCCCAGTTCTTTGAAAAGAACAACAAAGGTTGCAATACAGGGGAAAAACATCGCTAGCACGACGCTGCCGACGACCGTCTGTTTGGCGCTCAATCCCAGGGGCGCCAGCATTCCGAGCGCCACATCCTTGCGTAGAAATCCGATTCCCAGTCCGATAACGGCTTCCTTGGGGAGCCCCAGAAGGCCGGTTATTATCGGTGCGGTCCAATCGATCAGGGCGGTCAAAATTCCTGAGGAATAGAGCAAATTGACCACCAGGACCGCACCCAGGATGATGGGAACCGCCTCTATCAAAAAGCCAAGAACCCTTGTCCAGAGCTTTTGCAGCATAGCGCCCCATGGCGGCAGCCGGTAAGGCGGTATTTCAATGAGCAGTTCAGGAGTGAACCCTTTTACCGCAAAACGGAGGATAATACCCAGGATAATCCACGCCAAAAGAAGCGTTCCGTAAACGATAGCCACATACCGCGGGCCATGTTTGCCCGCAAGGTTAATGACCATCGCTTGCAGGGCCGCACAGGGTATCGCGATGGAAATCAGTGTGGCGGCGATGAATCGTTCCCTTTTGCTTTCCAGAATTCGGGTAGCCAGAACCGCCGGCACATTGCAGCCAAATCCAAGGAGGGTTGGGATGATGGCGTACCCATGCATCCCGAGACGGTGCATGAGGGTATCCATCAGGACGCACAGTCGCGGCAGATAGCCGATATCCTCAAGCAAGCCGAGCACCAGATAAAAAGAGACAATGTAGGGAAGAACCATCGCAAAGGGAACGTAAAGTCCGCTCGACAGCAAACCGAATGATTGGACAAAATCCACCTCGCCGGCCACCAGTTTGCCGATGACAACTTGGTGAAGAAAACCATCAGCGCCCATTACATTGCTTAACCAGTTTACAACCGGCATCCAGAACTTACTGAACAAAGGATCAAAGACATATCCGATCAGGCCTTCCCCGATAAAGCGGATTACAAAAAAAGCGCCGGCCAAGACCGTTAGCGCGATGATGCCGCCGGATATCGGCATGACGCTGGCGTCGGCGAGACTTTCGCGCCAGGTGTGATGGCGATGTTCGATAAGCTGGACCTGTACAACAATGTCGCCGACCTTGACCCAGCGGTCATCACGACTGCAGGACAAAGTGCCGGGAGAAGCGGCCTTGGAAATATTTTCTACCAGGTTTTTTATGCCTTCGCCGGTGACGGCTACGGTTGGAACAACCGGCACCCCCAGCAGATCTTTCAATTTGTCCACATCAATATGGATGCCAAGATGCTTCGTATCGTCCCACATGTTCAGGGCGACCATCATGGGCACATGTTTTTCGATCAGCTGAAGGGTTAAATAAAGATTTCTTTCTAAATGGGTGGAATCAACCACGTTGATCACCACATCGCCGCCGACGAGCATAGCTAGAGCGACCGCTTCAGCGGCATTTGTCGGCTCCAGCGTATAGGCGCCCGGCACATCAACGACCTCGGCCTTTTCGCCCCCAATCTTCACGAATCCCTGCGTGTAGCCGACCGTTGTTCCCGGGTAGTTTGAAGAAATGACATTAACGCCCGTCAGCCGTTTGAAGATAACGCTTTTGCCCACATTCGGGTTGCCCACCAGCAGTATTTTCATTCCAACCGGACCATCACTTTCCGAGCGAGGCCAAATCCAATGGCAATCTCGGTCCTGTCAATCCGAACCGTTATCGGCCCCCGCATCATCATGGAACTGACTTTGGTGATCCTTCGGCCCGGTCTTAAACCCAACGCATTCAGACGATTAACCAAACCATATCCTCCCAAAATCTCGGCTAAAATGCCGCTCTGCCCGCTCTGCATCTGCGTTAAAGGCAGCACCGTTCCTTCAACCATGTTCCGATCCTTTCGTGCAGTTAGCCTCAATCATCTACCCCAATCCATCCATGAGCTTCTCGTTCGATTCGTTTCCAGAATGCCGATATGGCGCTGAAGCCCATCCAATATCATCTGAAGGCGCTGAACATTAGCCCGTAAGCAGACCAGCTCGGTTCCAGATCTGTTCTGCAAACAGGCCACCGGGCGGCCGGACAACCCTGCAAACCCTGTTATCGGTTCATTCGCTGTGTCCGGCATTTTCAGCATGCAAAACCCTCTACCGCCGCCCGTTATGGGGCCATTCCCTCTTGGGCCTGTTCCATCAAATCCCGGCATGGGCATCACCTCCCGCAAAATTGTTCCTGCTTAGGTTTTTATGAAATAAGCAAGCAAGTAGCATGCCACAAGATGTGTGGTGTTGGCTACAAAACTTTAAAAATTAATAATTTAAAGGAGGTGGATTGAAACCGAAAGGCAGCGATGGCTTAAAAACGAACTGTCTAATTGCAATAGGAATGCGGTATTCTTTAGTCCCAATGAGCCGATTCGGGAAACCTCGGGGACTGAGTTGACTTACTATCTTCGCTGCGCTCACCATTGAAATCTTCGACTGTCCGGCTTAAATCTATGCATTGCCCAAATTAGGTTTTCATCAGGCAGCCTGAAGCGGTTTAATTTTTTCAATCTCCTGTTTGTTTTCTCTTTTAGCGTTCCAGAGATCCACCGCACGCTGCGCACTTAACCAGAACTCCGGCGTTTTTCCAAACAGCCTGGACAGCCTCATGGCCATGGCCGGAGACACCGCACGGCGCTCCAACAAAAGCTCGTTCACCGTTTGGCGAGAAACGCCCAATCTTTCGGCAAGACCGGTTGTAGTTGGATTATAATCATGCATGCAATCCTCTTTCAGAATTTCCCCGGCTGTGTTCTGATGATCTACGGAATTGTTTTTGGAATCAGTCCGGGCGGGGCGGCAATGGCAATTCGCAGCAGCACCGGCATATTACTCAACCTCATGATACCCTTAGGTCTGGTTTTTACCCTCATGGTGTTTATGAATCTATTTTTAAAACCGACGCATATCGTCAGATTCCTCGGCAAAGGATCCAGTAGCAGAGGTATCATGCTCTCAGCCGCTGCCGGTATTATCTCAATGGGGCCCATTTACGCCTGGTATCCCCTGCTTAAGGAATTGCGCAAAAAAGGAGCGACGAATTCATTAATTGCTGTTTTTTCAGGTAACCGTGCGATTAAGCCGTTTTTGTTGCCGATTATGATATCTTATTTCGGCTGGGTGTACGTCGCCCTGCTGACGCTGTTCACAGTATCAGGTTCGCTGGCGGTTGGATACCTGGTAAATACCCTCGCAAAAGATTGAACGGATAACAGATGAAGAATAATACTTATCCGTCACATAACCGTTACATAGCGTTACTATTCGCCAACAGTAAAAGCTACCGATTGCCTTCCCAGCTGGACTTATTCAATTATTTTTTTCCGTTTATTTCCATAACTTATTAATTATTAATGTGATTTATAATTGTACAAGGACCCATCAACCCTTTTATCCTTGTAACAAACGATGGCATTAATTATGCATATAATTACATGAAGGCCGGCTAAACCCGGCTTACCAGTTGGACTAAAAAAACTTCAACCCGGGAGATAAATCAAGATAAAGGAAAACATACGGTATAAGTAACAATGCTTATCTCATTGAAGAACTGGAAGAGACTATCGCCAAACATCAATTGGGTGACTCTGACGGGGCGAGCGAGGGATGAAATTAGACAAGATGGTCGTTTTTGAAATAATGAGTGGGAACGATTAAAGCCTGAAAACAAAAATTACAACAACACAAGGAAGTTTAGCAGTGACTAAGTCTCAAAAATCCTTTCCTCCGGAAAAGCTTGAGAAATCCGGATTGCTGAAGAGATTTTTGTCCTGGATAGCCAAAGGAGCGGATAAATCGAATATGGGTAAAGCATCGTGTCCGACTTGAAAGATCAAGCGTTGGTGATCCTTCATGTGGAGGGTATGGGAAGAATGGATAAGCTAAAAAAAATTATGAAATGCGAGCGTTGTAAGACGATCTTACTTGAGGATGAACAAAGGGCGCTTCATGGGCAGATTCTTTGCGAAGATTGCTACATGGATCTTCTTTCTCCGCTGAAAGCATTTGACCCATGGGCAGTTCATAGCGCCACAACATTTGTGAAGGAGGAATCCGACGAACTCAGACTGACCCCCGTTCAGCAAAATATAGTTGATATTCTCCGCAACGAGCGCCCTCAGGAATCGGAGAATTTGTGTGAACGGTTACGAATAAAAGAGACAGATATTGAAAGAGATATTGCCGCCCTGCGTCACATGCAAAAGATAAGAGGAGAGCTCAAGGGCGGGAAGAAATTGATACGCCTGTGGTGACATGTGTTTTATTACAAATAAACTAAAATATACATCGGGAGGATACTATGTGCTTGAGCACCATATATCTGAATTCGGGAAATGAACAAAAAGAAATCATTAAAGACATCGCCCGCATAGAGGCTGAGGGCCAGGGGTTTTGGTTCATCAATTTATTCGGGGAAAAGAAGTTCATCGAGGGCAGTATCGAAACTGTCGACCTCACGGAAGGCCACTTTGTTTTGGTGAACAATGGGGAGTCAAATTGATCTTCGCCGGATCGCAATGTTTATCTTCGTCAAGATTAATGCATTAACCACGAAGGGATTGTGTGAGGCCTGAAGCAAAACCGGCATCTATAAATTTCCCTGTTCGATCATCACGGTAATCAGGAAGATATCAATGCCTCATGGCGATTCCGGGAAGAGATGGGCGCCGATATTACCCTGATGATACGAGATTTAAAGGAGCGGGAAATACCCATAACCCCTGTTCAAGCCAGCCTTTACGAAGATATGGGCGATCTCACTTTTCTATCCACGCCTTATCAAACGTTACTTTAAGCTATAAGTAACGTTAAAAATCCTTCCAGGTTGACCAACCAAACAGCTATCCATGACTATCGAGCGATCGAAATAGATCAATATTATTATTATTTTCAGTTAGATATTGAACAATCTGCTTTTTAGGAACAACCGATGCAGCACCTGGTATGGTTTTTGAATCTAAAATGGGCAAAGGCTGCTGAAATAATGTGTGAAGTTACCCTGCTAAGCGCAGATAATGGTTTGAATGGGAAAAGGACTCCCGAAGAAAAAGCATACCAATCAAGATAAATCAGAGGGGGGGCTATGCAGATAATTGAAAGCAAAAAAAAGAAAAGCGTCTGCGCCCATTGTGGTTATACTGCAGACGGCAGGTTCAAGGGAAATATTTGTCCCAATTGCGGGCTCAGCTATTGGAAATGCACCAAATGTGGCTTTCTGATTACCGCCGCTGAGCCCCCTGGTGCCTGCCCGGCATGCGCTGAGAATTGTGCCTTTATCAATGTTACCTGTTATACACCTGACTGCGGCGGACCCGGCAACTTTGATCCGCGCTTATTGCACGGTATGAAGTGACGATGTATGGTTGCCTTTTGGCTGATTTGATGTTCCCCGATGCCGGGTGACACCGGAGGTCGATACATGGTTTATATTTTTAATCCAGCAAAAATAGAAAGATCAACAAAAGCAATTTGGAAGGGGTCATTATGTTAGAGACAATTAAAAATTGCAACTCTATGGAATGGCAGGAAGCCGGAAAAGGGTATCCAGCGGGGACAAAAATAAAAGTTCTGCGAGATGATGACGGCGGACGTACCGTCATCCTTCTGCTTTCCAAGGATTTTAAAATGGAAGGCCATTCTCATATCTACAGTGAGCAGCATTTTGTTTTGAAAGGCCAGTATGAAATCGGAGAAAAAGTATACAGCCAGGGAACTTATCAGCTAATTCATTCCAATACGACCCATGGGCCTTTTACATCAAAGACCGGCGCCGAGGTTCTGGTAATCTGGAATTAAATGGTTGCGATCATTTAGTTTTATAAACGTTACCGAACGTTACCATCTGCCAAAATGTAACGTTACTCCACCCTGATAGTGCTTTTACGTAAAATTCGGGTCGCCCATAAAATTATAACTTTCCAATCCTCAACAAGTTCCAACTGCCCGGCTTGGCAAACATTTCTTCCCGCTTTTCCCGGATACCCACCCTTGGCAGCGAGATGCCATGCTTTTTACATAGCTTTGTGGTAGTGAACCCCAATTTTCTTGCCTCCCGATAACAAAGCAAAATGATCACATTGACAGTGATCAGGTGTTTGTTGGGTATCCACACCTGCTCGGGATCTATACCCAGCACAGAGGATACACGAATACTTCCCTATGGCTGACATTTTCATCAGCTATAAACGCGAAGAACAGTCAATTGCAAAAAAGCTGGCAGACGCACTTCAGAAGAAGGGCTGGACAGTTTGGTGGGACCCTGAAATTCGTGCTGGTGAACGCTTTGACGATGTGGTCGAGAGTGTGCTAATCGAAGCCAAATGCGTTGTTGTATTGTGGTCCGAACTCTCCGTCAAATCGCAATTTATTAAAGATGAGGCAACCTATGCTCTGAATCGTGGTAAATTGGTACCGATATTGATTGAAGAGGTGAATATACCATTTCGGTTTGAGAGGATTAATAGTGTAAAGCTAATCGATTGGGATGGTTCGGATAGCTTTCCTGCATATCAGAAATTAGTCTCTGACATCGTAAGTGTTTTAGGCGAACCACCAGTAGAGGGGCAGAAAAGCCAACGAGAGGAAGCAGAGCGAAAAGAGGATCTGAAGCACATATCCCCTTTTCAAAAGACTTTGGTAATCATCAGCCTATAATCCGCCTTTGCTGTGATAGTCGGCCCAGGCTGCGCAACGATTGAAAAATTCGTAGCTGCGCCCATAGTCAGAATATCTCCAGAAGGGGGAATGGCATAATTTTACGTTGGAAAGAGGCGGCACAACCTGGTTTTCAAGACGTACCGGGGTGCCGTCCAAGCCTTTGGTGAGTTTCTGTTGCATTTCCCCAAAAGGCATTTTAGCTGAAAAGGTATCGCCTTCTTCCACCGCGTCTATTTGTACATATTTAACACCATATGCCTTTTGAATCAGATAGACCCCCATGCCGCTCCTGACAAACGGGTCAAGGACTTTACGTTGTGCCGGCGTTGAAGAATCACTGATGTATATGGCGACTTCCTCCCCGTTCTTTACGAGTTCTTCATATTTTGAGTAAGTAATCACACCACAATAGATTACCGTTGTGCCTGAGACATCGACATCGTCGACCCATCCCGCCTGTATTCTTATCACCATAAAATACTGGCAACCGCCTTCTTTATCCCTGCCAAGATAAAAAGGGCACTGTCCTTCCGAGGCGCAGGCTTCGTTGTAGGTACCACGAATTTGCCATTTCAAATTATTATTTTGCATGGTCACAATCCTTTTTTAAAGCAAAAGTCCGTTCATATAGCCTTCCCTTGTGATCGAGGCGTTTGAACCCATTATTTAAACGGTAAAAAGGAATATATCAAGATAACAATAATTTTCCTAATGCTTCAGGCTTTAATGGATGAAATAAATGAACATATAGCTAATCACCTGCGTGCCTCTATGGTGAGAACAATATGTTGGTCAATACATGTTTTTAATAAATTATACGTTACCGTATTTGTGAAATTATGCACTGAGGTACCTCCAATATATCCCTATCTCAAGAAGCATTTTTAAATTTTGATTTCGAAATGTAAATTGATGCTTTCACTTCCACCGGGATTATACAAAGTTGAATAAAGCTAATAAACTCTCCCAAATTCGGCATTCAGGTGCCCTCTATTTCAGATCTGATTGCCGCAATGAATAAGCGGCTTTTTATCAGCCCACGGTCTTGCTTGTTTGGGGTCCGGGGTCGGGCCACGCCAATCAGTTGACGTTTCACGTAAAATTGCATAAAAACGCCTCTGAATCGGCCATAATCGACCGGTTTTCCTCAAAAACTGCCCGATTAAGAGAATCAACGAAAAATGGCCCGTGCAAAAAGACATTATATTCCCGGTTATGTTGGGCATACCCCAGGTAAACAAAGTAAGAAAAGGTTTAACGGGGTAAATAACCCACCGATGCCATAAGAGAGAATTTCTTTTAAAATTCCCAAGAGACAGGCGCAGATGGATTGAGTGGCTATACCAGGCAAAGAAAAGATACAGGGGTTTAAGGGTATCTCTTGTCGGACCAAGCTATGTTTTTGTAATCTATTAAGAAGTCTTCCAAATATAGTCGTTTTTCAGTCTTAGGTTTCACTTTTCGGGGTCAAAAACACGGTTGTAAGAGCTTTGGGGTTACATAAGCTCATACCCTTCATTATTCTCCAAATCTCCGCGGCCGATTGCCTTTGCACCCAGTTTAGCTTTTGTTTCCATTACAGATGCTTTATCACCACCCCAGTTAAATGAAGTAACCTGATTTAACGGGGCAGGCACCTGAGCCTTCTGTGAGACTTCTCTTTTTGTGAAATCAATGTAAGGACAAGGGGTCAAAGCGTGAATAGTGAATAACAACTCGTTTCACTACTTGATTTTTAAACATCGCCATCTTAAGTGCCACCACATTTTTGTTCAGACTATAACAAATAAATCGAATGTATATGGTTGACTTTGACAAAACGTTTATGCTAATAAAATGAGTAGATTATGAAATATTTGAACCCCAGACTATGAGGTTGCTATGGACTGAACTCCAAAACTCCATTTCTCAATTAGAGAGATGGAGTTTTTATTTTTGAGAATATATATCAATAAAAGGAGAATTCGAAGCGTGACACTGATCAGGTCGAACATTAAAGGGTATCCGGGAAAGCATATACATCTTGATATCGATGATCCGGATCTTGATTTTTCAACTGCAAAGAATATTGCAAAACAAAAAGCAGCCGAGATGTGCGATGATCCGATGATGCTGTCCTGGTACAATGGCATAACCGGTGAATCGTATCCGAACCTCGAATGCGGGCCCGGTGATAAACCGGCCTGGATAACATATGCCGAATCAAGAGGCGGCGACCTCACCATTGATATCAATCAGGGACAATACGTTTTTATTTACCTTTCAATTTAGCAGCAAATAGAAAATTTAGAAATTTAGTTGGCAGGTACGTTATGCTATTGGGCGGCAAGAAAGCTGGGTTTCAGTGCCACTGAACTATCTAAAAAGCTTAGGGCATCACAACCCTCGGTGAGAATTTCGGTCAAGCTTGGTGAGAAAATTGCTAAAGACGAACAATAAGAGCTCGGAGAAGATCAGAAAGCTATAATTTTATAGGATGTCCCCAGTACCCCTGTTGCGGCTTTAGTCACCGGCGTCCCCGCCCATAAAACCGGCATCCTTTTCTTATCTATGGTTTGTGCTGGGTGTTTCCAAAGGAGGTATGCTGATTATCGGCGGAGGCATGGAAGGCTGTTCCATCTGCCGCTGAAGCGGGCTGTTCGGGGCTGCCTTTTCGACGAATAGGGAATATGGGGGGGGTTGTTGACTGAGTTGACTAACTGCACCAGATGTTTAATCTGGAAGAATTTAAAGGACGTTATCACGGGTCAAATTTTTAAACTTCAAGAACACTACTGCTGAGTTTACTAAAAAAAGCTGGAATCATAGCGGGTGCCATCTGGCAACCGCGTTTCGACCTGCCCTTTATGCGCTATACACCGATCTTCCTGGTACCATTTTTCCAGATGCTCTCGCTGTGCCAAAAGAGACGCTTGGAATAATAATATTAAAATTAGTGTCAAAGCAACAATTACCGTTGACAGATCTATTTCGCATACGATATTTAGTGTCCAACTCGCTTCGAATCTCCTCGATACGACACGCTGTCGCTACATTTACACCTACCGCGAACCGCAGCGAATAGGGCTTTTGAAAAGTGAGTTTCGAGAGCGAATTTCCGTACTTGCATAATCTCAAATTCGTCTCGTGGAAGCTATGCCAGAAGAACCCGTACTGAAATGCTATTTCAAACATCCAACGCAACAGCCAACCGGAGGACTACACAATGCCTAAAGAAAGATCTCTATTCATTAGCCATAAGCACGTCGACCATAAGATTGCGAATGTGCTTGCCGAGTTCGTCAGGGAGCGAAGCCTTGGAAGAGTAAAAGTACACCTCTCGTCAGATCCAAATTTCGAAGGCCCAAAAATTGGCAAAAATCTTAATGACCAGCTGAAATTGGCTCTGCGTCAGGCAAACGCGGTTGTCTTACTGTATACTTCAGCAGACCAAGATTGGTCTTATTGTATGTGGGAATGTGGTGTCGCACTTGATCCCGAAATGGAAGACACCAACATTCTGGTCCTTCAGTGCGGAAATGACGTGCCGGGCCCCTTTGCAGACCAGGTTCGCATAAACGCTAGGAGAAGAGACGATATCTTACGGTTCGCGCAGATGTTTCTAACGGAGCCTAAATTCTTCCCCGGCTTCGATGAGTCGGTTGCAACTTTTCAGGCCAATGATCCGCAGATCACTAAAGCAGCAGACGAGTTGTTTAGCAACATTCAAACCGTCTTGCCGCCGCTGGAGGAGGAGCCAACCGAAGAATGGCCAGCCTGGCCTTATATAAAAGTAGAGCTGAGACTAGATCAAGTTGACTACCTCCGGAATCTTGACCCTCGAGCTCAGAAAGACTGGATGACCGAAGAGCTACCCAAGTTGGGGACAGTTGCTGAAAGTGACGGAAGGGTTCAAGAATTATTCGGAAAGGCAAAGTTTCCCATCAACCTTCCTTTAAATCAACTGCTTACTTACTGGGTTCACGGCCATCCCAATCTCGCCAAAGATTGGTTTGATGGTTTGTGCAATCAATTGACTGTGGCAGCCCTTGGTGAATTCCCAGTTATCTATTGGACTCACTTGGCTGGACCGCGCGGCGCCAAGTATCTCCCTATTCTGAGCCGAGTTACACGAATTCCGAGTCAACGGAAGATGCAGTTCCATATTTATTTCTGCAATATATCTGATTTACGTGGAGTTTCGGTCAAATCAAAGATGATACCGTTCTCAGACATCTACTCAATAAATTTGATGAAAACACCCCCTGAGAAGCTGCTGCTCAGCGAACTGATCGAAAAGCTTGCCCGCAAGGGCAAAAATAGAATTCCTCTGTTCGACGGACAGTCGAGAGTAAAGTATATAATTCACCGCAGCATGATTGATAAGTACCTTGCTCAATGCGCTCTTGATTTGGAATTAAGAGAAAAAGTTTCAACAATAACGCTTGCACGAATACTCGAGGACCAGAGTATGAAAAACTTGTTCGAAACCACATACGGTCTTGTTTCACAAGACTGTTCTCTGGCAGACGTCAAGGCGAAGATGGACGCAATACCTGACTGTCGCGACGTATTTGTGACGCAGAAGGGAAAAAAAGAAGAGCCGGTTTTAGGCTGGGTTACGAATATAATTTTAGGACAAAGCTCATAAAGAAGAATAGCCACCTATGAAGTGATACCTGCTCTGAAATCTCGGGGGCGTTGTTGACTGAATTGACTTACTGGCTTCGCTCCACTCATCATTGAAATCTTCCCCATTTTGCCTTAAATCCCTGAGGGAATAAGGGGACGGGAATCAAGGGACGTCATTGAATGAGTTGACCTATTGGCCTCGCTTTGCTCAACATTTCAATCTGCGGCAACCTGCTTTATTTAAATACCGTAAATTGCCCAACTCAGGTATTAATTTGGGATATTGGGGCCATGAAAATATTCATTTTTTATTTATTTAGCCTAACATTCATCTCTTGAGTCAATTTTTCTCCACGCGCTGCCGCCTTACACACTGCCGGTTAACATAGACCCAGCGCAAACAAAAGGGTCAGGTCTTCACTCCTGACAGATGAAACTTATCTTCTAATCAATTTTTCATTCAATGTATCGTGCTTTGATCTCTTTGACGAAAACTGCACTGTCTAAAACTGTAGATTCCATAAAATTTTTAATTTTTCAATTTTAAATTAGACGATTATTTGAAATAATAAATAATTTTATTTCAAAAGTTGAATTAGAGTTTATTTCCGCTCCATAAACGATCCCAATCATCCTGTCAGTTTTAGCAGGCTGAAAACAAATAATCATTTCAGATTCCAAAGACCGATATCCTTCTTGACAATTCAATCCTATTTTTTTATTTTAAATTAAGTCTTATATTAAATTATATGAATTGCTATTTTAAAGGTTGAAATAAGTGATGAAAAGAGACTTGCAAGGAAGCTACGTGCCTATTTCCACGGCGGGGGAAGCGGCCAGGGCCTTTGTTCCTTCGCCTTTGCCTCCAATACCTCCGATAGAGTGGTCATCTGAGCTTCGCGAAAAATTTGACCAGGCCCTTCTGGCCTTGGGAGAAAGGGCCGGGAGAATTCAGGCGGAGCCAGAACTGGATCGGTGGCAGCAGGCCCGGAAATGCGCTATTTGTCCCCCCGCCCCCGGACCAGGTTCTGGAGTGCATGGGAAAATTGGAATTGTTTCTTCATGGCTTGCCTGACAAAACACCGGCTATCGTCAAGGCAGCCCTGGCACATGTTCAGTTTGAGACCATTCATCCGTTTCTGGATGGCAACGGCAGGCTTGGGCGTCTGCTGATCACCCTGATTTTCTGTTCTCATAATATTATCAAGGAGCCGATGCTCTATCTCAGTTTGTATTTTAACTCCCGCAGGGATCGCTATTACCAGCTGCTCAATAACGTGCGGTTGACCGGCGACTGGGAAAGCTGGTTGGCGTTTTTTGCCGATGCCGTTGTTGAAACAGCTACTCAGGCTGTGGGGACAGCACAACAACTAATGAAGTTGGCATCTGACGACGGCATCCGAATTAAACAGCTGAAGCGGATTTCCGGTTCGGCAAATCTGGTCCACAGAGCCATGCTGGCGCGACCAATGGCTTCACCGAATTGGATTAGGCAGAAGACTCAGCTCTCCCAGGCAACCGTTAATGCCTGTCTCCGGGAGCTGGTGAACCTCGGCATCGTGAAGGAAGTTACAAAGCAGAAAAGAAACCGGCTGTATAGCTATACTCAATATATAAGCATCATGAATCAAGGGACAGAATTGCCGCGCTGAAGCACTTTAAAAAAAAAATAGGAAATATATGTTACGGCGTGTTTGGTCAGCAAACATGGTTCATTTATGCTCAAATCTCCGTGTGAAAATTCCTCAAATAAATAGAGTCAACAAAAAGCCTCCCGGAGGAAATGGTAATAGTCCCCGAGGAGGCTTTTTATCGGAAATTTTTGAAACCCCTTCTCAAGGTTCTCTCCAGGAGATTAGTGGGTTATTAATAGCCGAATAATAATCTGTAAGAACCTGTGTGAATCTGTATCATGATAAAATTAGTTGTATTCTTCGGTCCATTGTTTCATTGCATTTTTCTATTCTTTTACTTTTGGGGAACCAATAATCCAATGGACGTGTCCAAAAAACCTTGACATCTATAGAGGGAATATCTATTAATACAAGCTTTATGGTCGTATGATTGACAATTCAAATTTGGAGTATGTTTATGAAAGTTGCTTTTCCTTCTCAAGAAGATCGGGGCCTGGACAGCATTGTGCATGGACATTTCGGTTCGGCCAACTATTTTGTGATTGTGGAAACCGATGACGGGTCACTTGATACCATCCAGAATCCGGAACGCGATCATTTACACGGTCAATGTCAACCACTCAATGCGCTTGGCGGAAGTCTGGTTGATGCGGTGGTTGCCGGCGGCATCGGCGGAGGGGCGCTGCGCAAACTGCTGGCCGCCGGACTGAAGGCCTATCGGGCTGTCGACGGCAGCGTCAAAGACAATCTGGAATTGATTCAATCGGCGAAACTGCCCGAATTCGCCATGAATCACACCTGCAGCAGCCATGGCGGCCATGGTGGTTGTGCCCATTGAAACCCGCCGCCGTCTGCAATGACGATCTTTTATGTTAAAGGAGTTTTAACATGCCGCTATACGATTATCTGTGTCTGGACTGTGCCGAAGTCAGCGAATTGCTGGTGACCGATTCGGACGAGAAACCTGTCTGTTGCGCTTGTGGCAGCAGCAATCTTAAAAAGATGCTGTCAGCCCACTCTTCATTGTCGGGCACTCGTGCCGGAAGCCTTCCCGGGCCGGGTGACACCTCATGCTGCGGATCCATGCCGGCTCAAGCCGGGTGTGCCGGACCGGGCAGTTGCTGCGGTAAGGGGCCGCATCATTAATATCATACCAACATAGTCGAATACCGCATAAAACAACTCGCGGCGCTTGAGACAGCGGTTCGGTATCTTGGGTCTGGGGTCGCCCCAGCCCCGACTCCAATTCCATGTAATATAGACTCGATCCTTAAGTTCACCCCTGGCAAATTATTGCGATGGTTTTCTGATGGGATGGATCTTCTGCGTCATCAAGGTTTTTCGAACGTTTCGCCATCTTTTTTATGCAACGTTGGGGTTTACTTCCGGGTGGCCAAAACAATCCCCAGTGCGATCAGTCCGATGCCGGTGCCGTGATACCACCGCAGGGATTCTCCGAGAAATGCAATGGCCATAATACTGCCGAACACCGGCATCAGGTGCAAGAACAATCCGGCCCGGTTGGCACCAACCAGTTCCACACCACGGTTAAAGCAGATAAATGATATAATTGATGGAAAAATGGCTACATAGCAGACCGCCCCCACGGTTGTCGCATCCCAGTTCATCGGGCGGACGGCAAAGCTTTCCCACAAATAAAAAGGCAACAGCATCGCCGAACCGATCACAAACGTGATTGCCACTAGACTTAATGGATGGATGGCCGGTCTCCGGCGCAGCATGACCGAGTAGGCGGCGTAACAGATTACGGCAATAAAAATTAAAAGGTCTCCCCGGTTGATCGACAGGGATCCGAGCAAAGACGGGTCACCTTTAAGGATAATGGACAGGGCACCTGACAAGGACAGTGCGATGCCCAGGGCCTGCAGGCGGTAAATTTTTTCCCTGAAGAACAGAAAGGACATGGCCACGATCAGCACCGGCATCATCGACTGCATCAGGACCGCGTTGATGACGATCGTCTGCTGCAGACCCATATACACCAGCGTATTAAACACGGCAATGCCGGTGGCCGAAAGCAGCAGCAATATCGGCAGGTTTTTCATGGCCTGCTTCCAATCGTGTTTCAGATGGCGCAGGGCTGGAAAAAAGATCAGCAGCGATGCGCCGCTCCAACGCCAGAACGCCAGCCCGATGGGGGGCACGTCCAGACGCACGGCCCGACCGACGATAAAGTTGACCGACCAGAAAAAGACCGCCAGAAGCAACAGCAGGTAAGGAAAGTCATAGAATTTTGGTACGCTGTTTTTTGGCATTGCTCGAATCAAATTCCACGTTATGAGGCAAGGATTTACGGTCAGCCTCCGACCAATATTCGCAACTTACGGTGTTATTTTTTTAAAGATTAACATTTAAGTGAACGAACGCCTAAGTTCAACAACAAATTTGCATGCTTTGACCGGTTTGAATCGAAAGTTGTGAATATATTTTTTGAGGGGGAAGATGCGGAATAAGAGGTAGGTCCTAACCTTTTCGCTATATTTTTTTGGGAAGGAGCTGATGGAAACTCGGGTTGTTGACTGAGTTGACAAAAAAAGAAAATATATAACAGGTACTTAATGCTTGCTACGCCAGAGGCCTGATACGAAAAATTTTTTCGAAATCCTTGTCGCAACCCGACAAGAAGCAACGACGCCCCCTTTGAATGCAAAAGAGGGCGTCATGGGAACGGCGGTTATGATTTATAAACCGTATTGCTCTTTTACGAGATGCGCAATGCCTATTTGTTCCAATCGGCTGATGGGGGTGAGCATTGAAATGTGAACTATGCCGGGAAGGCGGCCGATTTCAATGCCTCCTGTGATCGTTACGCGGTTTTTCACCTCATCAATATCCATATCTGCTAACTTTGCCATTCGTTCGAGACCGTTCATTGTGGCTTCATTCAAATTAGCACCTGAACCCACCACCTGGATGGGGGCCACCTCAGTTTGGATATCAAAACCGTTTCTGTTAGCTAGCGATCGTGCGGCCTCCAACTCTTCATTAGAAGGTAATCTCGCTAGCGGCGGCAGATTCTCCATTAACGGCAATAAGATCGGTCCATCATTTGCTAATTTTTTGATGACCTCAACCTCAAGGGTGACCTCCGCAGATACGTCCGTTGTATGACCTGCAATCTCCCCGTCACCCTGCATCGCATGTACATCACCGACCATTATGCCGGCTTGCTCAACTTTAACAGGTGCAATAACGATAGCACCTTCACCGACACTATCGATGTCCATGTGGGTATCACTTCTTTTCGCCAGATCTTCTTCAGTGACGGCATGATCATGAGGGGCATCAATAAGAAACACCCCAAAGTCTCCTGCATTATGAGAAGAGGGCATGGTAATACCGGGTAATGATCCAATATTGCCTATCATCGGCCGAATCTTCGATACAATTCCAGCAGGCATATCTGCCAGAGCAAAAACCAATATGGAGTGGCAGGTAGATCCCGCGGGTGCTCCGGAATAATCTTCTGCATTCCTGGCTATTTCTTCGGCTACGTGATTGGGAACTGTAACCCCCACTGTGCGGTTATCATCAAAAACCATTGTATATCCATTTGTTACATCAAATGCAGATATTGAAGTGTCGCAATCGGCACAGCAGATGGCATCTCTGCCTACTCCCTTTACAACTGTCTTGGGATTGATCTTTCCGCACCCCGGACATTTTTTTGCCACAAACGGATCACCAACAAAACTGCCTTCACGGGGAGATTCAGTCCCGGACGCTGAAGCTCTGGAAGTAATCTTGATCTTTTTAATTCTTAGGGCCACACCGTCTCCAACTTCTGCACCCGCAACAGCTACGGGGCGGCTGATCGTGTGTCCACTTTTAACTTCCGGCGTAATCATGGGTCCATAGCACGCCGCTTCTGTGCCTGTTACAATTCGGCCACCATCTTTAACAGGGCCAAGCATTTCAGTTTCCGGACCAACTAGATCAACAAATTCACTTACGTAGACTATATCTTCGCTCGATTTTTTCATTTAATCCCCTCCTCTCTTTCTTGTCAGAGTCAAGATTTTATCTTTACCAACCTGATCGAGAGCCAAACCTCGATTTGGAATTATCAGCGCAAACCCTACAGAAAGGCTTACTTGTCCAATCTGCAAATCATCCGAAAACGATAAAAATAAGGCAAACGGTGAATTTGATTTTTCGAGCTTCAAATTTAGCAGAGCTCAAGAGAAATTCTACAGCATTGATAGAAATCGATAAATTTAAAGTAGAACCATCCTTCAAATCTTGTCAACCAAAAAAACTATTGGGATTACGTAACTTTGGGGACATCCTATATTCCTCCTGTCAAGAGCAAATTGAAAAAATTTGTATTTTGCATTATTACAATTAGATAGAGCACCGGTCGGTTTCAGGACGCACTTCCCCTTAGACCCAGATAGAACGATAAAAGCTGGTCTGGGTGTCTGTTGTTTATTGTTTGTGGTTTGTGGCGAATAAGGAATTAATCGAATTTATATATGGTTGACTTCGGCAAAACGTTTATGCCAATAAAATGAATACATTATGAAAAGCAACAGAGATGGGCGAAGATCCGATGTTGCTGTCCTGGTACAAAGGCAAAACCGGTGAATCGTATCCGAACCTCGAATGCGGCCCCGGCGATAAACCGGCCTGGGAAAATAGGGGGACATCCGTTACATATTTACATTTGAACGACTCTCCAATATTTTGAACTCGATCTCCGGCTTTATTGATTTACCTATCTTTTAAAGGATGATTAGGCAGCTGCTTCAAATCCTTGATTCCCGCCGCGCCACCGACGGCTCGACTCACTGTTGTCGGACTGATACTTATATCGCGGGATTCCTTTAGCTTAATGCTACCCCCAATGGATCTTAAAAATCCACCGCCAACCAGATCAGGTCGCCCAGCCTTGGGCAACACCTCTGAACACAAATGCATTGCAGCACCGCCGCGCAACTCCAAGCGCTCCAAAAGTCGCTGAAATCAGCAGCGTTTTAAAAAATTGCATAGCGCTCAATACCGCGAATAATAATATGATGCAATGCACCCGGCGAATCGAAGCGGGCTTTGCGTGGCATTCTGCTTTCAAATCATAAGATTTCAAATATGTAAATATGTAACGGATGTCCCTCTGTCTCCCCTTGAGCGTTATTACCTGAGGCAGGAGCCTCACGCCATGGCGTGATTAGTAGCGCATGCGGGTCTTATGATTCCGAAATCTTTCGGAAGATCTGTGCGGGGGGTGCCGAGCACCCGGCATTCCTACCGCGACCTAAATTTCTATGAACCTCGGGCTTAGAGATAAAATATTTTTCTAAAGCTCCTTCAAGAAAATTCATTATTTACCGATAAATTAATGTAGGACAACTAAAAGTGGGCTGGATATCAAGTGAACTTTCCGAGTTCTGTAGAAGGTCTACAGGACCTTCACAAACTGTCAGCAACTCAACAGGAACATAATAACACCGATGAATTCCAGAACTCTGATAGAGTTCCAGATTCGAATTGGCGGCCGTTCAAAGGTGTTTTACTTCGACATATCGTGGCAAATTGCTGCTTTTCAGAGACTCAAAACACGGTTATTCTTGGCCAAGATAGCAACGGGGACCAAAAGGTTGATAGATGCTATCAACTCAAAGGCAAGGAAGGTAAAATATACTATAGAATCATAGAGTGTCCTTATAGCCTGGCTCCTGTCAAAGCGCCCCAGCGAGGGAAAAACCTGCAGTGCAGCCGACATTGAATCTCAAGGATGTGAAATAAATTCTAAATACAGCTTTCCTAACAGGGTGTGTTTTCCGCTCGATTCCGGCCGGCGATTCAGGAGGAAGCCGGCCACCCATTCCGATTGATTCCGGCTACCTTCAACTGACATTGTCCATACGAAAAGCATGGCGTCAAACCTTGAATAGTGAATAACAGGCAAATCGGTGTTGATAGCGCGCTGGAAAAAAAACACCTTATTTCAATATTTCTTGACCACGCTTATGCTTATTCAAATTTCCGGATTCCGTTAAATCGACAGTCAACGCTTTCTCTTATACCGAAGCACCAAGCAGACGTCCAATTATCTTGCGAATTATTGAAACATACTGCCAACTATAAATCACCCTGATCTATCTTCTCAACTATTGACACCCCTACAAGACGATGCCCACGGCGTTCCCCTTTGCCGGGCTTTGTGATATGTCTAATCTCAACTTTATACAATCCTGAGGGCATTTTGCCTGTAGGTGATATGAAATCAGCGTCTACAATTTGGCCCACCTCGATCAGATTCAAAAATTCGGAATCATCTTTTACGAGAAGCCCTGCCCCCTTCTGCGATACATCCCTGACTCTAAACTGATATATTGGTTGGCCGATTAGCTTGATCTCTACTCGATAATTTCTGAGTTGAGTTCTACGGGGACAGGCCCTTCTCTCTTTGGATATTTTAATCTCTGGATCGCTTCTCATTATCTCCGGCATCGGTTTTGTGTTTGATTTAACTCTTATACCTTAATCCGTATATGGTAAAAAAGTCAAGAATATTAGTGTGAAAGAACAGGGTATCAAAGCTTGTGAAATGAAGGGGGTCAATGCTTGAATAGTTAATAGCCACTGGTTTCATAACTTGATTTTTTAACATCGCCATCTTAAGTCTTGCCCCCTTTTTTGTTTCAATAACAAAAAATGGTTCCAACAGTTTCTCTTTGAATCTCCGCAATGTTGTCAGAACATGCTGGAGTTCGGATGGGGTTAGGCGGAAGATTGCTCCGGAATAATATCCTCCAAAATTTGAAGCACATTGGATACCCTTACCCTGTCCGACTCATCGATATATTCCTGTTGGTTCATGATCACCTCCCCTGCTGCAACAAAGCCATACCGCCTTATTAATATTTGCAATAAAAATTGATGGTCAAATCTCGATCGGTAATTATCAGATATTCCCTGGCCATATCTTGCCTGCTAATACGGCCTTCAGGTCTGTCATTTTTTCTTCATTTTTTCATAAACTTGCCGATTAAATGTACATTAATGATTCGGCATAATTGGGAACCGACTATATCTGTATATACTTCAGTTGTTTTTGGCAATTCTCCTGCTGAAATTAATTACATGAAAGTTTCTCTTATTGGCTGCCGAAAAAACTATTTAGGAAATTGGAGCAGGGATGAATGAATCAGATTTGATATCTAAATATAAAATTTCTTTAGATTTCATTAAACCAAATAAGTTTAAGATTCGCTCTACTTTTTATAGTATTCTGATTGGTTCATTATTATGTGGGGTTTTTCTTAATTTCATTATTTTTTTTCACTGGAATAGAAGATTTAGCCCGGGATTTTCATTTTTAAACTTGATTCATAATTCTGTTAGTCTTCTATTGTCAAATTTTTTCATTATGCCATTCACAGAATGTATGGACAGTTTCGAACTTGATTTTACATGTTTTTTCTCAGAGATGTTGAATATTTTGATTCTTCAGATACCCGTCTTTTATTCACTTGCATGTGTATTGGATAAAACCGATAGGCAGACCCGGTTTTGGAGAATATATTTTTTCATCATCACGTTGATTCTTCTTTTCTCCTATAGTGCCGCCTTAACATTTGACAGTTACAATAGATTAGATCGTATTATATTGCTTTTGGATATCCCATTGGTATTGACGGCATTGTTTGGATTATACCTTCTGGCTTTCAGAAAAAAAATATTCAATGCGATGTTTTGGAAGACCTTTTTCTGTATTTACATCGCATGGGAGTTCACCGTCAATATTCTAATGGGGCATTTTGCTTTGTCTGACATAATTCAAGGAATTATACTCTTTGGCCCCTTGTATATGGCCCTTTATTTTTACGGGTTCAAGTTTTGGAAAGTCAAACGAGACTTCTGCCTCAGGTAAGCAAAACTAGGGGTCAAATCTACGATTGACCTTTATGGCCGTCAAGGGTGAGGATAACCATGCCGCGTTCGTTTAGAATAGACCCGTCAGTTG
>Ga0307426_1000336_pt1 | contig 31920 bp, 28 predicted proteins | sample SalMarWE160340MG_FD_202165 | JGI IMG/M metagenome (GOLD analysis project Ga0307426, IMG submission 202165) | Salt marsh sediment microbial communities from the Plum Island Ecosystem LTER, Massachusetts, United States - WE1603-40 | ecosystem: Environmental > Aquatic > Marine > Intertidal zone >...
CCGGTTGATACTGAGATAATCGAGGAGTTTAATAATCATCGTTTTTCTCCGAAAATGGCCGGCGCACGCTTGCGTAACACCCGGGCTGAAAACTCCGAGTAAATGTACCCCTTTGATGAAAAAAGAACTATCGAAAAATCATACTTTCGAATCTTTCCAGCGCGAGCTGTTGGCATTTTTCCAGAAGCGTGTCTTCATCACATGTTTTGAGTTTTCCATTGTCCACCACGATATCACCGTCGATGATGACGGTTTCAACATCGGCAGTTTCCGCACAGGTGACCAGGTTTTCAAGAACGTTTGAACTGTTGTTATGATAAAGCGGCAGCATACGGGTGTTGAAAAAATTGACTATGGTAATACATGCCCGTTTACCCGGTTCTATCGACCCCAGGTCACTGTCGAGGTTAAATACCTTCGCTCCGCCCATTGTTGCCGCGTACAGGCAATCGTGCGGACTGATGGCAGAGGGTTCGGATGAGACCCTCTGCAGGAGAAGCAGCGTCTTCATCTCTGAAAACAAACTTGCCGAATCATTCCAGAGCGCCCCGTCCGTGCCGAGTCCGATCGGTACTCCGTCTTTCAGAAGTGACACCACCGGTGCAGTTCCGTCTGAAATTTTCATCTCGGCAGCCGGACAGTTAACGATTCGCGATCCCCGGTCCCTCAGCAGTTCCCGGTCGCTCTCGCCAATGTATACCCCGTGCGAACCGATGATCCGTTGATTCAGAAAATGGATACTGTCAAGGTATTCAATCGATGTTTTTTTATACCGCTTTCTGACTATATCTTCCCGCCATTTCGTTTCTGCAAGGTGCATCTGGATCAGGGTATCAAGATCCTCCGCGCGATTAAGAAGCATATGCAGGAGGTCTTCATGAAAGTCCTCTTCAGCAGGTGCTTCGACAATCGGCAGAATGCCTTTTTGTCTAAGGTTCTCTGCGGTTTTGAAGTACCTTTTTTCATCAACCAGTTCGCCGGATAAAAAATCGGTGCGGTAATCCATAACAACTGCGCCCGCAACACCGACTTCCGCGAATGGAGATGTTAAATCGTCCCCTTCCCACCAGAATGGAACATCGCAGATAAACGCAGTACCGCCCTTTACCGCTTCCGCGTACTGAAGCAGGCGGCCATAGTGCCTCGCCTCTCTATCAAGCTCATCCCTGAACCACCTCTTTCTGCTCACACACGAATCGTGATCCTGTTCATACAGGGTAAGTCCATCGCCGAGGCCCCTGGCAAGAGTTATATCACAGTGAATATGTCCGTTGATAAACCCGGGAAGTGCAATCCTGTTCTTCCCGTCAATGACGGTATCACCCGGGTGTAGTGCAACAGGCTTCTTTGAGACGGACAGTATCCTATCTTTATCGATGACTATTGAATAGCGGCCGATCTCATGTCTGCTGTTCATCGTTACAGTCAGAATGTCTCTTATAACCAATCTCATTGCAGTTCCATGCCAGGAAATTATAAACTCTCTTTGAGGTATTCCATAATCCAGGAAAACAGTATACTATAAAAAACAGAAAAAATGGTGGTAAAAAAGGATGAAATTGCGTGAAATAGTGAATTCTGCAGCTGTCGTTACCTATGATGGGATGCTCAACCCCGATATATCGATGGTAAGCGCTGATTCGAGGACCGTGAAAAAGGGCGGGATGTTTATTGCAATCGATGGGTACAGGGACAATGGGCACCGCTATATAGATGACGCGGTTTTGCGAGGTGCAGCTGCCGTTGTGGTCGAGAACGGGGTCAGAGTAAAGGCGCCCGATTCGGTGGCCATGTGTACGACACGGTCGGCCCGGCAGAGTGTACTGCTCATATCGCGCGCTTTTTTCGGGTACCCATCCGGTTCATTTCAGCTCGTAGGAATTACAGGAACGAATGGGAAAACCACGGTAACCTATCTGCTCGAGGCGATCCTCAGGGAAGCGGGATTCAACCCCGGTGTTATCGGCACGATATCCTACAGGTACAACGATACCGTGGTAAAAGCCGACAATACGACACCCGATCCGGTTGCAGTACAGCGGTTATTTGCCGAGATGCGGGATGGAGGCATAACCCATGCGGTAATGGAGGTGTCCTCACATGCTCTTGCCATGGACAGGGTTCTGCCCGGAGATTTCGATTATGCGGTGTTAACCAATCTCAGCCAGGACCATCTCGATTTTCATTCAAGCATGGACGATTATTTCAGGGCTAAATCAAAGCTTTTTACCGGTCTGCATAAGGGCGCGGGTATGGTAATCAATTCCGACGATCCCTATGGAAGAAAGCTTCTGAATATCACGGGAATAGAACAAACAACGTATGGATTGAATCGGGGTGCGGACTTTGCTGCACATGATTACACATTGTCCATTAAAGGGACTCGGTTTTTCATCAACAAAACGCTTTATGAGACCCGGCTTGTCGGTGTGCACAATATATACAATATTCTGTCGGCTGTAGCGCTCGCACGTGCGATGGATATCGAAGAAAAAACAGTGCAAAAGGCGATCAGAGACATTGAAACCGTGCCAGGCAGATTCGAACGGGTTCCGGGCGGCATGGGATTTCACGTCTTTGTGGATTACGCACACACGCCGGATGCCCTCGTGCACCTCCTCGATGCGGTAGTTGTCCTTAAGGAGGGCCGGATCATCACCGTATTCGGGTGCGGCGGTGACAGGGATAGAACGAAACGACCGAAGATGGGAAAGATCGTTGAGGAGCGCTCCGACATAGCTATCGTGACCTCCGACAACCCGAGAACCGAAGACCCGCTTGCAATTATAGAAGACATTAAAAAGGGTTTGACCGGAGACAATCACATCATCATCCCCGACCGCCGGGAGGCTGTTTACCGTGCAATCGAGCTTGCGCAAAAGGACGACATTGTACTGATTGCAGGCAAGGGTCATGAAGATTACCAGGTGCTTGGCACAAAAAAAGTCCACTTTGATGATCGCGAGATCGCACTGGAAGCCTTACAGCAACTCAGAATCAAAGGGACATAATACTTATTTATGGGGCATGGGTAATTATGGAGACATAATACTTCTCATAGGATAAAAGTAATTATGGAGGCGTAATACTATCCGGATTCTTTATTAGAAAGAGAAGTCATTTGCAATATGTTTTTAGAAGTGCCGGATGAGCAGTCCTGTTGCAAGATCCCCTGCGAAACTCCCTGCAGAAAGGTGTACGGGAGTTTTTTCTACCGAGACCCACAATTATTAAAAAATCGAGAGAATGCAATAAAAAAAAGAAAAATGTGTTATACTGTATTGAAGAGTATGATAGAATTATTCTTTCAGTCTAGTAAACAATCTTTCTTAATATATAATTTTGATTTTATCTTTATTAGCTATTTTTACCTTATTGCTTCGTTTCAAAAAAACAAATATGATATTAAAAATAATAAAGAAGGAATTGATTGATGAATATCCGCAAGACAATTAAACAGGAGCTCGTCCGACTTCAAAAAGATCAAGAGAGATACTCGAAAGGTAAATCCATGGATTACAAGTATCGGTATTGGTCAACTTCTGGCAAAGTCGATGTTTTAAAACAATTTTTTAATACCAGAAAATTAAAGCTGAAGGATATTGAGGATTTAAAACTGGAGGTTCAAAATAAATACGAAGGAATCAGAAGGATTCCAAAGGCTGAAAGAAATATTTATCAGACCTTTGACGGCATTTACCTGGAGGGGAAGCTTGATATTATTAACGACTGGGTTATTCTTAAATTTTTTAAAATAAAACCATAAATTCTCTAATTTGCCATAACCCTTGATGTAACACTGCTGTTTTTACGTACTAATAGGCAAATGCGAATAACGAATTGCCTAAAGATAGGAGATTACCGCAGTTCCGAAAGAAGATTCTCGTCGATTCCCTCGGGAAAGACAACACCCTTCCACACTTCTGTAAAGGCTTGAAACCAGTTTGCGTCGAGTGCCAGGGGCAGGTAATCGGTCTGCAGGCTTCTTTGCGGGTACGGCGGAGTGAAAAAAAAGTTCTTCCCCACAAATCGTCTGAACTGCTCGCTTGCGAGGAAATCGATGAAGTACTGTGCCCCTCGCAGGTTTTGAGCATGTGCAGATATGAAAGCGATATTTGTATCCATCACCGTTGTGACGGGAAATTGATCGGTGTCGAGTGCAGTGTAGTCGATATGAAGAGGGTACTCTGCTTCAAGTAAAGGGATCGCATGTCCGTCGATTGTAAAAGCACCGGCATACCTTCCGTTTTCCAGTACAGCCGTTAATTCTTTTTTTGAGCTCATGTATAAAGGGATGTACCTGTTTATACGATAGAGGACCGTCTTGCCGTATTTTTTATAGAGGGTGTACAGTACTGAAGCGGTGTATTTATCCTTCAGCGGGTCGATCGCGCTGATCATACCTGTTAGGTCAACAGGCTGCTTTGTATCAGTTGGGCCGTTGTCATCAAGTAGGATGGTATTGAATACAAGACAGCTCTGCCAACGGGACCAGGAGACTATCCCGTTGTTGGTATCCTTCCATACATCCGACGTAAAAGGATGAACCATTTCAGGCGCAGGATTGAAGAAGCCGCCGACAAAAACGTCAAAGCTGTCCCCGGTCCCCTCATATGAAACAAAGATGCACGCGAGGCCTGTTCGATTATCGATAAACTTTAAAAGTTGAAGGATAGTATCTTCATCGAGATCCGATAGAACCTTTAGATTTTTCGGTACTGAAGGAATTTTATGTTCCGCCGCCTTGTCGGCTTTCGGTTTTTTAGAAGAGCTTTCGGTCTTTAACGGCGTTCCTGCCAGTATCGATATGATCGGGAACAGCAGAAAGTATAGTCCTATTTTTTTCATAGCGGCATTACATTATTTTAATGCCCTTCTTCTTGAAAATAGAGAGAAAGGTAACATGTACGATAACGACAATCCCCACCACGATTGTGGACATGGCGCAGGCACTTTCGACGTACCCGTCGTCGATCAGATGGATGATGGTAATCGATGCAAGATCTACTTTCGGGGAAACAAGAAAGATAACGGCGCTGATGGTAACCATGCTCCGTTCGAAGAAGAAGAGTACGTTGTTCCAGAAACTTATCCTGCTCAGAGGAAAAATCACCTGAAAAAATGATTTCGGCAGGTCAGCGCCGAGGGAGGTGGCGGCTTCGTCCACCGATTTATCGATATTTTTCATATTCGTCATCGTCGAGAGCATGCCGAGGGTAAAATTGGCGACAATAATGTTAAGTATGATTATCGATGCCTTGTAGTACAGCCAGTTGACCTTGACGAACGCAAGGATGTACCCGAGACCGAGAACGAGACCTGGGATCGCAGCCGGTAAAACGGTGATGAGATACAAAAGCTGGTTTCCGTGCGGTTTTCTTTTTTCGACGATATATCCTGCGATCAGCGTCAGCCACGCTCCGAAAAAGGCGACGATAATCGAAATCCAGAAACTCGTCCATACCACGGAGATCGATCTGCCGCGGTGCTCGAAGTTGTAGTGACGGGTGCTGAAGCTGGTGAGCCATTTCAGTATCTCTCTCGATTCTCCCGCTCGGCCGCCCCACACATCGACGATAGATGTCCACAGTATGGTGAGAAAGATGATGATAATCGCGCCTGATATGATGTATGAGATCGTGGAGAAGAGCGCCTTCTTCGAAATACTTGAGGGTCTGAGAAACGGGCGTGCGGCACCGCTTATGAGTGAATAGTTCCGCTTGGTAAAATAGTTATTGAGAACGAATGCGAGCACTGCAGGCACGAGCAGTATCACGCTGATCGTTGCACCCAGATCAAACCTCTGCATTCCATTGACCTGTGTATAGATCTCGGTTGCAAGTACGTTGTAATCGCCGCCTATTACAATCGGGTTGCCGAAATCGGTGATGGTGAGGTTGAAAGCCAGGGCCGCTGCAGAGAAGATACCGTAACGCGCCGACGGAATGGTTATCCTTGAAAAGACGGTCAAGGGGCCTGCGCCCAGGGATTCGGCCGCCTCGTTCAGGCGTGTATCCACGGCAGAGAGAGTTGTTATAAGGATAAGAAGGGCGTAGGGAAAGCAGTAAAAAATCTCAGAGATGATAATACCGGGTGCGCCGTAGATGTCCCACTTTCCGCTGAGCCAGTTTGTGATGAGCCCGTTTCTTCCGAAAAGTGATATCAGGGCAAGCGCCTGCACGACCGAAGGCGCCATGAGCGGAAGAGAGGATACTGCCTTGTGAAAGGATTTTCCCCGTATGGTGGTTCTGGTAATCGCATATGCAACGAGAAACGCCATAATCGTAGTGATTGTGGTTGTGACACTGGCGACATAAAAGCTGTTCCAGAGGGACCTTCGTATACGCGCCTTTCCGAAGTACTCGACGTAGTTGGAAAGGGTAAACCCGCTCTGTGTGAAAACACTCGTCTTTAATATCTGTAAGAGAGGGTACAGCAGAAAAAAGAGAAAATAGACAAAGATAACGGAAACAATGATATAGGCCACCGCCTGGTCGGGGAGTACGGTGTGCACGGGTTTTATTTTGAGCTCTTCCTGTCTGTTCATCATGCCCCCTCACCCCTGAATGCGAGAAAATCACCAGGCGGGAAATAGAAGGAGACGGTATCCCCCATGCTGATACTCCGCTCTTCAAACTCTGTTTCTGTTATATCGACAATTATGCGCTGGCCGGCAAGTTTTACGAGCGAACGGACGATAACACCGAGAAATGTGACGACCTCGATGGTGCCCTTTTTGATGTTTGCCCTGTCGAAGTCGGCCGGTATGTTTTGTCCGTTTGTAAGAAGAACGATTTTTTCAGGCCGTATCGAAAGTGTAACGGCCCCGGATGCTGTGCCGGCGGCTTTGAATGCGTCGGAGGTAACGTTGAATGAGATTCCGGTTTTATCATTAACAACAGTGTGTTTTTTAAGCTCGCCTTCAAAGAAGTTGGAGGTGCCGACAAAATCCGCGACAAATCTGGATTTTGGATTCTTGTATATTTCAATTGGTTTGTCGACCTGCTCGATGAATCCCTTGTTCATAACGATAACCCGGTCGGAAATCGAGAGCGCTTCTTCCTGGTCGTGAGTGACGTATATCATGGTGATGCCGAGCTCCGTTTGTACCCTCTTTATCTCAGCCCGCAGGTTGACCCTGATCTTTGCATCGAGTGCGGAAAGCGGTTCGTCGAGGAGGAGAATCTCCGGATAGGTCGCGAGGGATCGGACGAGCGCTACCCTTTGCTGCTGGCCTCCGGAAAGCTCGGGCGGGTATTTACGCTTCTGGTCGGCAAGCCCTACCAGCTCGAGCAGCTCGTCGACTCGTGCGTCGATTTTGGATTTGGGAACTTTTCTCATTTTCAGGCCGAACCCAACATTTTCTGCAACGGTCATGTGGGGAAAGAGCGCGTAGGACTGAAACACAATGCCGAAGTTTCTCTTTTGCGGAATGACATCGTTGATGACCTCGCCTTTGTATCGAATGATGCCGTTTGAGGGAGTTTCAAAACCCGCTATCATGCGAAGGGTGGTTGTTTTGCCGCAGCCCGAGGGACCGAGAAAGCAGACAAACTCCCCCTCTTTAACCTGAAGGTTCATATCGCGAACGGCGACAATCTTGTCGAATTTCTTCGTAATACTTTCAAGAATAATATCTTTTTCCATTCAGGCCTCCCCGGGTAAAAAGATGTTATCCGGACGTTTTTCGTCCGGATAATGCCGTTCACCACCGGCAGTAGTTTGCTCTAGAGCGATTCTAAGTTTTTTTTATGAAAGCGTCCGCCATCTGTAAAAAAAATGAAGGACGTTTTGTCCTTCCGGAAACAAAACGTCCTTAGTATCGGTTACACATTCCTTATCTTAAAAACTTGTCCTGCCAGGTGATGAGGATATCGCCCCTGTTTGCAGACTGCCAGTCAAAGTCCATCGGAACGAGCTTGATGTCTTCGAGTTTCGGCAGGTCCGGCCGTGCGGGCGGAATACCGGGTTTGGTTACACCGACTTTCCACTTGGCGTAAAGTTTCATGGCTTCGTCGGAAAGCGCCCAGTCTAAGAACTTCTTTGCATTGTTCGGATGTTTCGCCCCTTTCATGAGCGCGTTTGCCTCGAGCTCATACGCACTGCCTTCTGCAGGGAGCACCATCTCCACCGGCTTTCCCTCTTTCTTGAGGTTCGCAATGACAAACGCGAAGGATGCGCCGATCACATACTCGCCGGCAGCAGCGTACTTTGCAGGCCGTGAACCGCTCTTGATGTACTGGCCCATGTTCTTGTCGAGCTTTTCAAGAAATTCCCAGCCCTTGTTTTCGGCAACAGTTTTGTTCTTATAGTCCGGATCCATTGTTTCGAGAATTCCGGCTACCTGCAGAAATCCCGTTCCCGAGCTTGCGGGGTTGGGCATAATGAGATGTCCGGCATATACCGGATTGGTAAGATCTGCCCATGAGGTCGGCATGGGAAGCCCGTACTCAGTGAGCTTCTCCGTATTCACGCAGAACGCGGCAAGGTACAGATCGATTGCGTACCAGTTGTTGTTGGGGTCCTTGAACCGAGCGGGAATCTTGTCGCCTTCTTTTGGAACATACGGCTCGAAGAAACCCCTCTGTGTGAAATCCATCAGATAGGTAACGGCCCAGCCGTATACCAGGTCTGCCTGAGGATTTTCCTTCTCTGCAAGAAGCTTTGCGCCGAGAACACCCGTGGAGAAACGGGTCCAGTTAATTTTCAAACCGGTTGCTGCTTCAGCAGCCTTGATGTAATCTTCGGTTTCATCAGTCTCCAGTGATGTGTACAGCGTAATCTCGTTTCCCTCCTCAACTGCTTTGCCTCCAGTTGTTTTTTGCCCTCCGGCAAACAGAAAAACCGGAAATACCAGCATGCAAACAACGAGAAAAATAACTGCCCTTTTCATCTGTGAACCTCCTTAAAGATTTATTTATTCGCTTCCTTAATAAAATACTTGTAATCGCCGATTATAATTGTTAGTTTTCTGTTAAAAAAGTGTTAATATTTAAAGTAAATGTATTGTACAATTATTATTCAGGATGGTCAATCTTTTTTAGTATAGTGACTATTATAAAGTGCAAATAGGGAGTGCATAGAAAGAGCGGTTCGGGTTGAGCTGCTCTTTTTGTTTTTTTCAAAGATTTTTGCGGAATTTCTCCATCGAGAGGAGTTTTTTGTGAAATTTTATATGGCGTTGACCGAATTTCTTCGGACATTGCTGGATTTATTAAATAGTAAAATCGAATCCCTGGTTATCGGTAATGCCTATGTTTAGAATAATTGCCGGAATCTATCTTGGGTGGGGCCTCGGCTCGAACGATGCAGCAAATATATTCGGGACCGGGGTATCCACCGGTGTCATCAGGTACAGGACTGCGGTGATACTGACAGCTGTGTTCGTTCTTATAGGCGCTTACCTGGAGGGGGCCCGGGGCATTAAGACCCTCGGCGGGCTTACTGACATGGATATTACAACGGCATTTATTGCATCGCTTGCCGCAGCAATTACGATAAACGTGTTGACCGTGCTTGCGCTTCCGGTTTCCACCTCTCAGGCGATTGTCGGCTCCATTCTTGCAATCGGCCTTACATCCGGAGTAGTTGACCTCAGAATACTCGTAAAGGTTCTTTTGAGCTGGGTGTTAAACCCGATAACTGCGGCAGTTATTTCGTACGGCCTGTACAAAGTGCTTGGCTGGCTTTTAGAGGGACGGGTAAAGAATATCCGTATGTGGTCCTTGATGATGAGGATCGGTTTTCTAATTGCCGGCATATACGGATCTTATACATTGGGTGCGAACAATGTTGCCAATGCAACCGGGGTTTTCGTCAAAGCGGGATTGCTTACTCCGGTAACAGCGTCGGTGATCGGAGGGCTCTCAATAGGGCTTGGTGTCATAACCTACAGCAAGCCGGTAATGCGAACGGTGGGCAGCAGAATAACAAAGATGAGCGATTTCGCCGCTCTCGTTGCGGTTTTAGGACAGGACATCACCGTTCATATATTTACCTTTATCGGGGTGCCGGTCTCAACATCACAGGCAATCGTCGGAGCGGTTATGGGCGTAGGCCTGGTGAAATCGAGTAAATCGGTAAACCTGAAGGTGCTCTGGAGAATCGCCATCGGATGGCTGAGCACTCCGACCGCATCCCTCATCATAGCGCTCGGTATCCTCCAGGCAAGAAGAATATTTTTCTGATGGAAGCGGCGTTTGTGTTTCCGCCCCCGGATAATAAATATTTAGTTTTATTTGTACCCGTATTATAAATATAAAAAGTTGACCTCGGGTCTATGCAGGAGTAATGTTTTTTATATCAAAAGCAGAGGTGGAAAAATGGCCAAGGCAATATGGAACAATACAGTGCTCGCTGAAAGTGATGCTGTTGAAGTTGTGGAAGGAAACGTCTACTTTCCTCCTGAATCTGTGAATCGCCAATACTTGAAAGAGAGCGACACGCACTCAACGTGCCCCTGGAAGGGCCTTGCGTCGTACTATTCAATAGAGGTGAATGGTGAGATCAACAAAGATGCCGCCTGGTACTATCCCGAACCAAAAGAAGCGGCGAGCCATATACGAGGGTACCTTGCCTTTTGGAAAGGGATCGAGGTGCAGGAATAGAATATCCCTGTACCTGCTGGTATCTAGAAATGCCTTCGGGAAATGGGTCTTCTGAACGGTGAAGATCCTCCGACAATCCTGCATCTTTACATAGGAAAATGAGAAACATGAAATAATAGACATGTTTTGACATGAATCGTCTCGTGACGTATTATAAATAAGGAGAGGAAAAACAGTACATGTACAATGATGATCATGAAATAAAAAAAACCCGTAGAAAAAACTGGCTCGATACAATTGCAAAGGCCGTTCTTGCGGGGATATTTGCCATCAGTGTTCTTTTAAATATTATTCTGATAATTATTGTTGTGGTTATGAGCCTCATAACCGCTCAGAAGGACAGGGAGTTTGTCCAAAAGGGGTATAATAAGATATATGCAGATGAAAAATTCCCATTCTCCAATCCGGATTCCTCCGATGAGATCGCGGTTATACGGGTAAACGGCGTCATTTCAGAGTATGATTCCACTGACGGTATGTTCGGGTATGTTGAAAATCCTGTAAATGCCGTGCGTAATAGACTGAACATCATACGTGAAGATAAAAACATACGGGGTGTGCTGCTTTTGATTGACAGTCCGGGTGGGAGTGTAACGGCAAGCGATGTTCTCTACAATACGATCTTGAATTTTCGCGCTCAAAGCGGGATTCCCGTTGTCAGCTTTATCAAACAGATGGCGGCCTCCGGTGGATACTATATCGCCTCGGCCTCCGATGAGATCGTTGCGTACCCGACTGCGCTTACCGGCAGTATCGGCGTTATAATGTATAATTTCAACTTTAAAGGGCTTATGGATAAGTACGGAATCGAGTATGTTGCGGTCAAGTCGAGCAAACACAAAGACTCGATGTCTCCCTTCAAGGAGGTAGACAGGGAAGAGATTGCCTGGAATCAAAATATTGTCGACCGTCTTCTTGATCGGTTCATAGATGCGGTTGCGGAGGGCAGGAAAGGCCTGACCCGCGAGCAGGTGGAAAAGCTTGCCGATGGCAGGCTTTACCTGGCCGAAGATGCACGAGCCCTCGGACTCATAGACCAGGTCGGTTATATGCAGGACGCTGTGAAGATACTATCCAAATTGGCGGGTATCGCCACTCCCGCTATTGTTGAGTTTACACGGGGGAGAGGGCTTCTCGAAAAACTCGGGCAGTTTTCATATAACGTTAAAATGCCGCACATACTGACCGGGCTGTTTTTACGGGACACGATACACAGTACCGCAACGAAGTCCCCTGCATTCTACTATATTTTGGACGGAGTGCCCTTTTCCGAATAACACCACCGGCAATCTTATAAATACACGCTATGACACGGGCTGCTGACAAACCTGTTTTCGACCATAGAAAATTATCATAGAAAAATGGTAAAAAATCGTGCAATATGTGCTATACTGGCTATACAGGTCGGCTGTATGGTTTTATCCATTGAAATTCCAGTTCATCTGGCCGGCTGAATGGGAAAACCGCTGATCAGCGAGCCTTATTGGTTTGAACCTTTTACAACCGAAAGTGCGCTTCCCTGATATTTTTTATATTCGCCAGGATACTGAACATTTTGGTTTTTTATGTATAACCCTCGTATGTTGTATAAAAGGGAGAAATATGATGAAAAGGACATCCCTTCTGCTGGTTCTCCTGCTGGTTGTACCGGCAGGCTTTGCTTTTGCGGATCAAATTCCCGGTTCGCAGTACTACTATTTAGGCAGCGGTATCAGTTATTTTCCGCTTGGGTCGAGCGGCGCGGCTGATTTCATGCGCATGGAATCGAATCTGTATAACCCGGCCGCGCTTGCCGATACCAAACGAATTACCTCGGGCCTTTCGCTCGGCGGATTCGGCGGTGACAACTTTCTTCTTAATTTCGGTGCAAGTTTTCCGACCACTGTCGGTATCATTACGGGCAATGTGCTCGCCCTTACCTCACCGTCGGGGGTGAGTGCAGGGGATGTAATCGGCATGAAGGGGACGTTCTCAAAACCGGTAAGTGAACAGTGGCTGTTCGGAGCAGGCATCAATGTGGGTTTTGCTAATGACGGGCCGGCGCGGGATTTTCTTGCCTCCTTTGATATTGGAACAATATACAGAAAGGAAGTCGGCGGTACGGGCTTCGGATTTTTCGATCATTCAGTCGGGCTGGCCCTGAAGAATATCGGAAAGAATATTTCCTATTCAGGATACGATGCGTTTCCACCGCTTGAAGCCGATCTCGGCGTGCAGGCTGAAGTAATACGGCAGGGTATTTACAGGGCGCGTCTTTCAACGCATGCGGCGATTCCCGTCAATCCGTTTAATTTTTTTGCAGGGGTGGGCCTTGAAAATATCTTCTTTGATATGGTCGATGTCAAACTCGGGGCGGGATTGGGAGTGGAGGATGTCGGCCCATTCTCAGTGGGTGTTGATCTGAATTTTGATATAAAGGACACAGGCGTCCAGTTATCCTATTCGCTTCTACCCACAAATTTCAACGGGAGCAGGCAGATTGTGCATAATGCGGGAATAAACGTCGCCTTCGGTACGTATGATAAGAAGCCGCCCGAGGCAGCGGTAGATGCAGAGCGTGAATATTTTTCACCCAATCATGACGGAATAAACGATCTGGCAAAACTCGATATCAGTATAAACGACAATACGATGGTGTTCGGCTGGAAACTCGATATTACTGACGCGCAGGGAAAACCGGTGAAGTCCTTCGAGGCGAAGGATGTGAGAAAGATCAGGAAAATGACGTTCGCCAAGTACTTCAAACGGGTGTTCTCGAAAAAACAGGAGGTGGAAATACCGAAATTCATAGAATGGGACGGTGAGGACTCTGAGGGAAACGTTGTGCCCGATGGCGAGTACAGCTACGTCCTGACAGCCTGGGACGAGAACAACAATAAAATTGTTACCAAAAAGAAACAGATCATTGTTGATGATGTTACACCCATTGTCGAAGCGGAAGCGAAAGAGCTCCTCTTCAGCCCGAACGATGACGGAGTCAAGGATACCCTGGATATTACAATCAAGAGCGCAAATATTGGAAAGGACGACGCAATTGTAATACGTATCAGCGACAGAGACGGAAACACGGTGCTTGAAGAGAAAAAAACAGGCTCTGTCCCGAAAGTCTTCGAATGGAACGGTAGAGACCAGAGCGGGGCTCTCGTCAAGGAAGGGGTGTACAAATTCACGATTGCGGCATCGGACTTTGCGGACAACCGGACCGAATCCTCGGTGGACGGTATTGTCGTCCGAACGGAATATGAAAAGATATCCGCATCCCCGGTACTCAAGGCCTTTTCACCCAATGGTGACGGCTATTCGGATATGGATGATATACGGCTGTTCTCGAGCGGCACCGAGGGGCTCATCAACTGGGATCTTCGTATCGTCGATGAAAAGGGGAGGGATGTGAGGGAATACAGCGGCAGTAAGGTTTTTCCGGATGTAATAAGTTTCGACGGAAAAGACAGCGAGGGGGTGGTTTTACCCGACGGGCTCTATTCACTTGAATTCAGGCTTTTCTTCGAAAGCGGGAATCATCCCGAATCATTTTACAAGTTTATTCGAATCGACAATACACCCCCTTCCATAACCGTCAGTTCGAATATTACGGCATTTTCTCCCAACGGTGACGGCGTGAAAGACACCATGAATATCGTGAACACCATAAAATCCGGCGAGGGAGATATCTTCGAAGCGAAAATCGTCAATGCCGCCGGCGCAACGTTCAAGACATTTGAGTTTGGCACGAATCCGCCGAAAGTAATCGTCTGGGACGGTATAGGGGACAACAACACCCAGCCCATTGAGGGTATTTACACCTATATCATTACCGGAAGAGACAGGGTCGGAAACAGTACAGTGGCAAGCCTGGGTCCTATAAAGCTTGTGACCGGTTTTGAAGAGGTGTCTGTCGAGCCTGACGAGTATATTATATCGCCGAACGGTGATGGTATTAAGGACAGTGTTACATTCAATCTGCATACGAGCAGTATGGAGGGCATCGTTGAGTGGAAGCTCGATATTCGGGACAGGAACAATATGGTGGTGCGCTCCTTCAATAATCAGAATATGGGGAAAGTGCCGCCGACAGAGGTGGTGTGGAACGGAAAAACAGATGCAGGCGCATTGGCAGAGGACGGCCTTTACTCGACGGTGCTCAGTATTCTGTACGATGCGGGCAACAATCCGATATCAAAACCGAAGGACATACGAATTGATACACTGGCTCCATCGATCGAGGTGTATGTCGAGGATTTAAACATTTCACCGAATAACGACGGCGCCAAGGAAACTCTCACCATTTATCAGAGAATGCGTGGCGATAAGGATGATACTTACACAGGCGAAATCAGGGGCCCCGGTGGTGTCGTGGTGAAGAGCTTCAACTGGGTCGGGAATCCTCCGGCTGAGATTGTGTGGGACGGTCGGGATGACAGCGGGAATCCCCTTGAAGAGGGGGTATACTCCTACTCCGTCAGAGGGGAGGATGCAGCAGGAAACACAGCCGAACAGAGTATCAACGATATTGTCCTGACAACAGAGTATGAGAAGGTGAGCCTTCTGGCAAGTGAACGGGGAATATCACCCAATAACGACGGGGCTTTCGATACGGTTGTTTTTACCCCTGTTCTTGCTTCAGAGAAGGGTCTTATTTCCTGGAGCATCGATGTCATCGACAGTCAAAGTCGCCTGATTCGGAAAATCGGCGGAAGCGGCACACCTCCCGCAGCGGTAACGTGGGACGGAACCGGTGAAGACGGCGGCGTGGTGCCGGATGGAGAGTACAGCTATACTTTACGGCTCGTATATGAAAGCGGCAATCATCCTGCAAGCAAGCCGGGCACAATTACGGTTGATACAAAAGCTCCCGGGTATCTTTTCGTTGTTTCCCCCAAACTGTTTTCTCCGGACGGTGATGGTGAGGCCGATACATTGTACATCAACACAGAGATAGGCGATAAAAACGGCGTCCGTGAGTGGGATATTACCCTGTACAGGGTGTGGAACGGCAAACCCGACAGAAACACCCCTCTGAAGAGATATTCCGGAAGCGGAAATTTCAAAAAGACGCTGCACTGGGACGGTTTTTCCGATCCGGTGCAGATGCCTGAAGGGTTTACACCGCCGGATATCTACACCTATAAAAAAGTCGGAAACAAGTGGGAGGTGCTTGTAGACTCGGCAAGCAATTACATAGCGGAGCTCAGAGCGTCGGATATATATAACAACAGTATAACGGTATCGAGGAGTTTCGGAACTGACATTCTCGTTATTAAGACACCCGAGGGTCTTAAGATAATGATCAATTCCATTCAATTCGAGTTCGATAAATCAGATTTGCTGCCGCAGAGTTTTCCGATACTGAACAGGCTTATCGAGATTCTCGACAAGTTCCCGGCGTACAAGATCAGGGTGGTCGGGCATACGGATTCGATTGGATCGGATGAATACAACCAGAAGCTTTCCGAGCGTCGCGCATTTTCGGTGTACAAGTATCTCGTTGCGCACGATATCGATAAAGACAGGCTGACAACTGAAGGCAAGGGAGAAAAGATACCCATTGACGATAACGGTACTGAGGCAGGGCGGGCGCGAAACAGACGTGTCGAGTTCTACCTGACAAGGTAATAACCGTACACTAGAACCTGGACACGGAAGAGATTTTTTCCATGGTCGAATGTCACCGGTGCGCTCACCTGATTAATCCAGGTGAGTGGATATAACCCCGCTTGCCTGTCGTGGAGAGCTTTCCGCCTACCAGCGGCACTGCCCTGACGATTGTCAGGGTCTCCAGTCGATGCTCTATGTTCGAGGAGCATTCCTGTTGACGATGCAGAACGCCGGATTTATATTCCTTTATCCAGCTTCGATAACCACTCATATGATTATTCGGATGCTTTGCGTTCGAAAAATGCTGTCGATGTATTATCAAGAGACGGAGTTACTGCTGTCATGGAGAAAAAACCGACAATCGTTGCCATGGACCTCGAGGGTGTTCTCGTTCCGGAGATATGGATTGCAGTATCTGAAAAAACCGGCATTGAGAAACTTCGTCTCACCACGCGTGATGTCTCTGATTACGATGAGCTCATGAAGATGCGGCTCGAGATATTGAAGGAGAATCATCTTGCGCTGTCCGACATACAGGATGTAATTAATTCGGTGGACCCGCTTGAAGGTGCAAACGATTTTCTTGACTGGGTGCGTGATCGGTCGCAGGTTGTTATCCTCTCCGACACATACTATGAGTTCGCCCTCCCCTTGATGAAAAAACTCTCATACCCCACACTGTTTTGCAATAATCTTGAAACGGATGAAAACAATACAATTGTAAGCTACCATCTGCGCATCAGGGATGGAAAGAAAAAGGCGACAAAAGCATTAAAGAATCTCGGCTTCAGAGTCATTTCGATGGGAGATTCCTACAATGACACGACGATGCTCGGTGAGGCTGATGTGGGGATACTTTTCAGGCCTCCTGAAAATGTTGTACGTGAATTCCCGCAGCACAGGGTGTTTTACGAATACAATGAGCTCAAAACATATTTAAAAGAATTACTATAGGACATCTGTTGTTCATTCCGGTCACATTATGTATTGACTGAATTAAGGTAGAAATCATGAAGACGATAAAAGTCGGCATCCTGGGGCTTGGCACTGTCGGCTCCGGTCTGTATGAATTGCTGCGTAGGAACGGTGATCTTATCAGCACAAAATCGGGTGTCAGAATAATAATTGAAAAGACCGCTGATACGGATATGCAGAGAAGGGCTGCATTGGGAATCCCCGATGGAGTTTTTACAACCGCTGCTTCGGATGTTCTGGAAAATCCTGACATTGATGTCGTCGTCGAACTGATAGGCGGCACAACAATTGCGAAAGAACTAACAGTACAGGCAATACGAAATGGAAAACACATCGTTACCGCCAACAAGGCTCTTCTTGCGACTCACGGAAGAGAAATATTCGAGGAAGTACTGAAATCGAAGGTTGAGCTCGGATACGAGGCATCGGTAGGCGGCGGCATACCGATAATTAAAACCATACGCGAGGCACTCACCGGAAACAAGGTACAGAAGATCGTCGCAATTCTGAACGGAACCACAAACTTCATTCTTACCAGTATGACCCGGGAGGGGCTTGACTTCCGGGCGGCGCTTGAGAAGGCGCAGCAGCGTGGTTTTGCAGAGGCGGACCCCACTCTTGATGTTTCAGGGAGTGATGCGCGCCATAAGATCACCATACTCTCCTCACTCGCATTCAGTTCATATATCGATCACGACAGAGTGTATGTCGAGGGGATCGAGCACATCTCGGAGCGGGACATGGAGTACGCGAATGAACTCGGGTTTGTTTTAAAGCTTCTCGCTATTGCCGAGAAGATCGAGCAGGGGGTGCTCGTAAGGGTGCATCCTGCCCTTGTTTCCAGGGACGATCCACTCGCGGCGATAAGCTGGGAGGATAATGCGGTTATGGTGTATTCGGATTTCCTGGGCAAATCGATGTACTACGGAAAGGGTGCTGGCGCCTATCCCACAGCGAGTGCCATCGTCGCCGATATAGTCGACATTGCGCACAAGATGAAAAGCGATGGAGAGTATGACCGCTATTCATACGTTTTCAACAGAAATCTTCCGCAATTACCGTTTGAAAGCAGCGTGTCACGATACTACCTTCGATTTCATGTGCTCGACCGTCCCGGCATCCTGTCGAAGATAGCGGGAATACTGGGAAAAAATCAAATAAGCATTGCCTCTGTTATACAGAAAGAAACTGAAGAAGAGCATGAACATGTTCCACTCGTAATGCTGACCCATTCGGCCCGTGAATCCAACCTGAAAAAAGCGGTTTCCGAAATAAACGCGCTCGACGAGCTGGAGGGTGAAGGGGTCATTATTAGAGTGATCGATGAAGACCACATCTGATGAACGATTCTGTATACATACCGGCTCTATGCCCTGTTAGAAATATTACCACAGGCACTAACGCTCTTCTACAATGTGCTGCCTTTTATTTGTACTGCTGAGTACATGTTCTGCCGGCTACCTGTGCAAACAAAGAGGCCTGCTATAAGGCGCATGAGGCTGAAGGTAATAAAGGGCACATCCATCTCGCATTGCCCACAAGGAGTTGTTGACATATGAAGAAAGCCGTACAGTTCGGAGCGGGAAATATCGGCCGCGGATTTATGGGCCAGCTTTTTTATGAAGCAGGATACGAGACGACATTCGTAGATGTTTCATCCGACATTGTCAGGCTGATAAATGAAAAAAGACAGTATCCCCTGCGGCTTCTTGATGCACAGACCAGAAGCGAAATAGACCTCACAATCCATCGCATACACGCGATTGACGCAGACAATGTAACTGCTGTTGCTGAAGCTGTCGCGAATGCAGATGTAATCGGCACCGCAGTCGGTGTCGGGAATCTCGAGTCGATTGCACCGCTTATTTTAATGGGAATTCAGCTTCGGTTTGAAAGGGCCGCACCGCCGGTGGATATCTACCTCTGCGAAAATACACTCACCGCCTCGAAAATCCTCAAAGATGCGGTTATACGCGACATGGATGAACCATTGAAGAAATGGACTGAAGAAAACATCGGCTTCGTGGGAACCATTGTCGCGAGAATGGTTCCCTCAAAAAGCGACCTATTCGGGGTGGATGACCCTCTCTTTGTTATGGCCGATTCCTTTCATGCGCTTCCCTATGATGGCAACGCAGTAAGAGGAATGCCTCCCGCCATTGAGGGTATCAGAGCGGTGGATAATTTCGAAGCTGAGGTAACACGCAAGCTTTTCACCTATAATCTGGGGCATGCCGCCCTTGCGTACCTCGGGTATCTCAGGGGATTTACCTATGTGCATGAGCTGTTTGAGGACACTGCTCTTCTGATCTACTTCAACGGCGCTCTCGATGAAATATCGGAAGCATTGCTTTCGCGGTTCTCTAAAGATATCGACAGGGAAAGCCAGGATAGGGTGCGGGCTGATATCAATCTCCGTTTCAGCAATCCGATGATAATGGATACCATATACCGTGTAGGCCGCGATCCAATCAGAAAACTCGGGCCGCATGACCGGCTGGTAGGAAGCGCCCGCCTCTGCATCGAGCAGGGAATATTCCCTGAGAATATCGCGGTCGTCTGTGCTGCGGCATTCTGCTACGATTACAGTGAAGACACCGAGGCAATCAGGCTTCAAAAAATGATACGAGAATCGGGGCTGGAGCGTACAATGATGGAAGTGTCCGGAGTTGATCCGGAAAGTGACCTTGGCAGCAAGATTATAAGTTCATACCACAAACTTTTTGAGAAGAAAAAAAAGTGAAGGTAAACCGGTGAGTGATTGTGTATTCGGTGCGATGGAATCCTGCCTTCAAAGCCTTATGCGAATTTTTATTCTTTTAGCGCTGTATATTTATATACCCATGAAGAAAATTCTCATAACTTATCCTTGACAATAAAATATTTATTTTTATACTGTAGTAGTCCGTAACATGTCCTAATAATGAAATTATTAATAAGTTTATTACTAAAAGCAGTCTTTATTTTTCCATAAAACAAATTGTGCGAATGACGAGTTTTCGATAGTATAGCAACCATAATTATTTCACAATAATATTAAGGAGGTGATGGAAAGGGCTTACAGGGGAGTAGCTTGTAATCGTTATCAAAATCCTGCGAACAGCGGACGAATACAGGCAATTCTCGAAGAATGGTAAGAGTTTAACAATTACACTATGAAGGGGGATTAAAATGAGGAAAAAATTAGTAATGTTCGGAGTGGTGATGATCTTTGTATTTGCTTCAATAGTGTTTGTTTTTGCAGGCGGAGGGAAAGAAAAGCCTGCAGGGGAGCAATTTATCACTATTCACTGGGCACAGTGGGCGCCTGCAGATTATCTCGAAAAGCTCTCCGAAGGCTTTACAGCGGAAACCGGAATAAAGGTAATTGTCGAGCAGACTCCATGGGAAACATTTGTGCAAAAGTACAACACGGAGATGATTGCTCACAGCGATGCCTGGGACATAATAATCGGTGACAGCCAGGATATTGGAAATATGGCTGTTAACGGGCATTATGTTGAGCTGACCGATTGGATTAAGGAGCATGGAGTAGATAAAACCTTTACTCCCGCTTCTCTCACCTATTTTGCGGAATACCCGAAGGGGTCCGGGAAATACTTTGCAGTTCCGTGTGAAGGTGACGGACTCGCATGGGCGTATCGTAAGGATCTCTTTGAAGACCCGGCGAACAAGGCAGCTTTTAAAGCTAAGTTCGGCTACGAGCTTGGTGTCCCGAAATCCTGGGATATGCTCAAGGACATAGCGGAGTTCTTCAATAATCCTGACAATGGTTTCTATGGTATTGCCATTTATGGTGACAATGGATACGACTCACTGGCTATGTTTGCAGAGCAGGTAATCTGGTCATTTGGCGGTGAGCTCGGTGATTATTCAACCTATAAGGTGGATGGTCTGCTCAATTCAAAGGGTTCTATTGCAGGAATAAAGTACTACGAAGAACTCTTTAAGTTCGTTCCTCCGGGGTTTGGGGATGCATTTTACGTGAAGTGTAACGATGCGTTTACCGCCGGTATTGTACCGATGACCTGCAACTATCTGGCTTTCTTCCCGGCGCTTGCAAATGAAGCGACAAACCCGTATGCGAAGGATACCGGTTATTTTGCATGTCCTCCGCAGAAAGGTTATGACGGAAAGGTAAGACAGTTTTCAGCTCTTGGAGGACAGGGCGCTTCAGTGGTTACTTATTCAAAGAAACAGGACCTTGCCTTCAAGTGGCTTGCGTGGTTTGTGAAAAAAGATACACAAATGGAATGGGCAAAATTGGGAGGATATACATGCAATGCAGAAGTATTGGCAACCGATGAGTTCCTTAATGCAGCGCCGTATAATCCTACATTCAAGGTAACGATGGAAATCTTCAAGGACTGGTGGGCTTGCCCAGAGTATGATGAGCTTTTAAGAACATTCAGTCAGACAATTGCCGATTATGTTGTCGGAGGTTCCGGTACTGCCAAAGCCGCTCTCAATAAATGTACAAAACAGTGGGAGGAGATTTTCAAGAAAGCCGGGTACTATGATTAGTCATTGATTAATAAATGCCCCCTGTTGTAAATAAGCGGGGGGCATTCATAAGCTTGCTTTGTTGAAGGGAATTACCTATGGGAAAAAAGATTGATAAAAATCAAGTATCGGATATCGAAACTCACTATAGTCACATGAAAGACAAGACATTGATGAGGCTGTTTATTTTACCGACGCTTGTTCTCTTGATAGCAATTAATGTTTTCCCCCTTATATGGTCGTTATTCTTGAGTTTTTCTCATTACAGCGCAAAAATGGCAAATGTCTGGGGTAAGAACCCTGATATGATCGGTATTGCTAATTATACACGTATTTTGATGGACCCTGATATGTGGGTAAAGTTTATTACAACAGCCAAGTACGTTATCATGTCAGTTGCAGGTGAAATGTTACTCGGTTTCGGGTTTGCATTGCTCCTCCAGCTCGACTTTAAAGGCAAGGGCCTTTTTACCACTCTTCTCGTTCTTCCAATGACCATGTCACCGGTAATTGTCGGCCTGATGTGGAGACTGTTTTACGATCCCAACTGGGGTATGTTTAACTTTCTATTGGGATTGGGAAGAGTCGACTGGATCCAGAATCCGGCGATAAACCTGTATTCAATTGTAATAGCAGATGTATGGATGTGGACACCATTTGTGATGCTTCTTTCTATGGCAGGGCTTTCCGCTGTCCCAAAGTATCTCTACGAAGCTGCCGAGATTGACAAGGCTTCATGGTGGTTCAAATTCAGCCGCATTACTTTTCCAATGATATCTCCAATTCTCATGCTCGCACTGATATTCCGTATAATAGAGGCTTTTAAAATATTCGATCTGCCTATGGGAATAACGGGAAGGGGTGCAATGGCACCGCCCCTTCTTGCCATGCATTTATACAATGTTTCATTTGTTACATGGAATACGAGTATTGGGGCTGCACTTGGATATATAATACTCGTTATGGTCGTGGCGATCACACTTATACTTGTGAAGTATCTAAATAAAGCGAAACAATAGGTAATTGTACCATAATAAGTCAGTTGAACATAAAAAAACCCGGTTTTAAAAAAACCGGAGGGTGCTGGTACAAAAGGAAAAGATATCGCTTTGCTGGACCAGCCTTCTCCGGCATGGAATGCCGGTATTTCAAAGGGTAAAACCATAAATAAAATGTAGCGTGTAAGAGGGATAGTTTATGGCACAAATAATGGATAGAAAAGGAAAGATAGTGAAGACGGTAGTTATTTTCATAATAACCGTTGTTACCATTATCTATCTGATACCGCTGTTCTTTATTATTCACACATCATTCAAGCCATGGGAGGATATAAAAAAATATCCGCCGAAGATTCTGTTTAAACCGACGGTGGCAAGCTATATAAGGATTTTCACATCAAGAACCCCTTTGCCTGCCGGAGTAAAACTTTCTGAAGAAAAAGTGGCGCAGATGAAGTGGTGGGAACGTCTTATTTATAAAGACACGAATGAGGAAATCGTGAGGCAGGGGGATCTTCCGAGAAGATATCTCAACAGCATCATCATAGTCATAGGGAGTACGGTTATTACAATAGTTTTAGGTACGCTGGCAGCATATGGATTTTCAAGGGGCAAGCTGAAAGGAAAGGATGACTGGATGTTCTTTATCCTTACCACCAGAATGCTTCCCCCTGTAGTGGTGGTTATACCGATTTTCCTCATGTTCAGGGCACTGAAGCTTACCGATACGCACATAGGCCTCATTCTTTTATACACCGTTTTTAACGTATCGTTTGCTGTGTGGGTAATGAAGGGTTTTATCGATGAGATCCCTATAGAGTATGAGGAGGCGGCTATGGTCGACGGTTATACCCGTTTCCAGGTATTCATGAAAATTGTCATTCCCCAGGCAGTAACTGGTATTGCTGCGACGGCTGTATTCTGCTTTATCTATGCCTGGAACGAGTATGCCTTTGCCTTTCTGCTTTCGAGAAAGTATGCACAGACAGTTCCAGCATGGCTTCCGTATCAGATGGGAGTGCTGGGATACGATTGGGGTGCCGCCGCCGCAGGCACGTTTCTTTTTTTGCTCCCTGCTATGGTATTTACGATCGTTCTCCGAAAACACCTTATACGTGGTATAACATTTGGTGCAATTCGAAAGTAGGACAGAAAAATGACAAAGCTAATCATCGCTCTGGCAATATATGCAGTCATTGGAATTACCTTCTGGATATTCAAGCTTTTAAAGAGAAAGTATCTGGAACCGGTATTTATAAGTATTATGATACTGGGAATCGTTGCTTTATGTCAGCCGGTACTATTTCATCTTTACAGCTTCGGTTATGCTATCCTTCTCACCGGCACAGGTGGATATATGTTTGTGTCTCATATGAAAGACTAGAAATGTGCCCGTGCAATGCTGTTGTTTGCATTCTGTATCAGTACCCGGTCTTTCAATACATGAGATATGCTATATCTGGAAAATATTGAAGTTGCATTGGAGATATTAGATGGCGGAGATTATTCTTGAAAACCTTATAAAAAGATTTGGTGATCTCATTGCAGTAAAAAATCTGAATCTTGATATCAGGAATAAGGAATTCCTGGTGCTGCTCGGCCCCTCGGGCTGCGGCAAGACAACAACTCTTCGCTGTATCTCGGGTCTTGAATCTGCTGACGAAGGAAGGATTTTAATTGATGGTGAAGATGTGACAAGGAAGCGAGCCTCTCAAAGAGATATAGCATTTGTTTTTCAGCTTTATGCACTATATCCGATTTTGACGGTGTATGAGAATATAGCCTTTCCACTCAAAGCTCAGAAGTATGAAAAGCAGAAAATTAAGGAAGAGGTCGGTAAGGTTGCAGAAATACTGAAGATTAAACATATTTTGAAAAAGAAGCCAAAGGAGCTTTCGGGCGGTGATATGCAGAAAGTTGCGCTCGGCCGTGCAATGGTAAGACGCCCGAAGGCATTTCTCCTTGATGAACCGATTGGAACTCTGGATGCAAAATTCAGAGAGGAGATGAGGGGTGAGCTGAAGAAGCTTCACATCGATATCGGGGCGACGACAGTTTATGTTACCCATGACCAGGTCGAGGCGATGTCAATGGGCGATCGCATTGCAATTATGAATCAGGGCGTTATCCAGCAGCTGGGTTCCCCTCACGAAGTGTATAACAAACCGGACAATATATTTGTTGCAAATTTTATAGGAAGCCCGGGTATGAACTTTATAAACTGTATTCCGAAGCGAAAAGATGGGCGGGTCGCATTTAAGATGACGGAAGATGATATCTATATTGAATTACCGGATCAGGTTCAGAGGAGAGTATCAGAAAATGTGAAAGATAAAATCGAGCTGGTGCTGGGAATACGGCCGGAGGATGTAGACCTGAGCATGAAAAGAGAAGAAGGGCTTCTCGAAGCAGAGGTTTATGTGAATGAAGAGACAGGGGCATACAACATCATCGATGTGAGTCTGGGCAGTACCGTGATTAAAGTTCGTACTCTGCCGACCATACAACCAAATATTGGTGATACTGCGTATCTATCATTTGATATTGATCGAATGAGCATTTTTAATAAGCAATCTGGAAATGCAATAAGGGCATAAATTTGATGAGTTGGGAGAAGGGGTAAATGGCTGACGTTAAGTTAGTATCACTGACTAAATCATTCGGTGAAATTACTGCTGTTGGTGACATGAACCTTGAAATAAAAGATCGGGAATTTTTTGTTCTTCTTGGACCTACGGGTGCCGGTAAAACCACAACCTTGCGACTGGTGGCCGGCCTTGAAAAGCAGGATGAAGGTGAGGTAATTATCGCCAATCAAAACGTTGATAATTACAGTCCTGCTTTACGAGATGTTGCATTTGTATTTCAGTACTACACACTCTACCCGCATTATACTGTGCTGCAGAACCTGGAATTCCCTCTGAAATCCAGGCTGAGAAGATATCCACAGGAAGAAATCGATAAAAAGGTAGCCGAGGTTTCACAGGTTCTTCATATTGGTCATCTTCTGAATAGACAAACGGTCAATCTAAGCGGCGGTGAAATGCAGCGTGTTGCTCTTGGAAGGGCAATGGTAAGAAATCCGAAGGTCTTTCTCATGGATGAGCCTCTGTCAAACCTCGATGCAAAGCTCCGTGAAGAGATGAGGAGGGAGCTTTTAAGGCTTCATTTTGATCTCGGAGCCACGTTTTTTTACGTTACTCATGATCAGGTAGAGGCGATGACCATGGGAGACCGTGTGGCTGTGCTGAACGAAGGAAAAATACTTCAGTTAGGAACTCCCGATGAAATTTACAATTCACCGAAGAATGTTTTTGTTGCAAAGTTTGTCGGGAGCCCGGCGATTAATTTATTCGATTCCACAGTGATTAAGGAGAGCCTGGTCATAGGAAAAAAGGAGATGATTTGTACTCTGCTCCAGAAACAAACACAGAAGTTGAAAAATTATGATCGTCTCATCCTGGGAATTCGACCGGAAGATATTGGTATATCGCGTGAACAGAAGAAGATTAATTCATATAAATGCAAGGTATATTTCAATCAAAGTATGGGTGCAGAGGACATACTGAACCTTAAAGCAGACAGTATAATGTTCAGGGCTATAGCTCCACCGCGGCTTAATATTACTGTCGGCGAGACGGTATATGCGAACATCAATATTGAGAGGGCTCATTTATTCAACCCGGATACCCAAGAGTGCCTCGGATGAGGAAACTACACAGAATATCATCCATGCTATTTCTGCAAAGGTTGAATGCAGTTGAAACAATATTTCCTCGATTAAACGGATTTATTGTTACCTTTCATGATCTCACGATTTTCATTTGTTTACAAACAGAAAGTTAAGGATTTCAGGAACGGAGGAACAAAAAAATGGCAGACAAGGTGAAAGTCGCTGTGGTTGGTCTTGGATTTGGGGCCGAGTTTGTCCCCCTTTATCAGAAACACCCCGATGCAGAATGTTATGCTATCTGCCAGCGAAATGAAGAGAACCTCAATAAGATCGGCAATCAGTTCGGTGTTGAAAGGAGATTCACAAAATTTGAGGATCTTCTAAAAATCGACGAGATCGATGCCATACATATTGTTACTCCCCCTGCAGAACATGCCCGAATGGCCGTCCTATCGCTGAATGCGGGAAAACACGCGGCATGTACGGTACCTTTGGGGCTTGCAAAAGAGGAGTGTATTGAGGTTGTAAAGGCCAGGAGGAAGTCTGGCAGGGTATACATGATGATGGAAACTGCCGTGTATACGCGGGAGTTTTTGTATGCAAGAGAGCTTGTGGACACCGGAAAGCTCGGTAAGATCCAGTTTCTGCGAGGCTCGCATCAGCAGAACATGAGCCTTCCCGGTTGGCCTGACTACTGGTACGGCTTTCCTCCCATGCATTATGCCACCCACGCACTGAGCCCGCTTCTTGCTATTTCCGGCGCAGCAGTGGAATCGGTGGTCTGTCAGGGATCAGGGACGATAAGGGAGGAGTATGCTGAAAAATACAATTCTCCCTTTGCTATCGAGACTGCTCTTTTAGCTCTCAGGAATTCAGACCTGTCCTGTGAGGTGACGAGGTCGCTCTTCGACACGATCCGCCAGTACAGGGAGAGCTTTGATGTATATGGGACGAAACTCTCATTTGAGTGGGAGCAGATAGCTGGTGAGGGTCCGGTAGTTTACTCTGGTTACGAGGACGCGGAGCGTGTCGAAATACCCGATTACGGGCATCGTTTACCCAGAGAAATTGCACCGTATACGATACACGGAGTGTATGATGAAGAGCATGAGCATACCTCCTTTGTGCAGGGCGCGGGGCATGGCGGCTCTCATCCGCATCTTGCACATGAATTTATTCGAGCGATTATTGAAAAGAGGGAATCCTATGTAGATGCTGAAAGAGCAGCCAACTGGACAATGGCCGGAATATGTGCGCATGAGTCTGCTTTGAAAGGCGGTGAGCGTGTAGAAATACCGGTGCCATGATGAAAAAATTTAACGTATACTACAGGAGTGCGTCATGAAATTTGGAATCAATACATTTCTTTTTGCCTCACCCTTTACCACCCGGGACAGCAGGTACGTTGAAACATTCAAAGAAATGGGATTCGATGGAGTGGAGATAGCTCTTGAGAATAAGGGCGACATCGATTATAAGGAAATGTCAGGGATATTAAAGGCGAATGACATGGAGTGCTGCTCGATTTGCGGTGCCTTCGGGCGGGGACGTGACCTCCGTGGAAGTGAGGAGGAGCAGAGAGGTTCAAAGCAGTACATTATCGATTGCATTGACGCCTGCACAGCACTGGAGTGTGATCTTTTTATCGGCCCCATATACTCGATGGTTGGCAGAGCGCAGATGGAGGATGAGGGCGCTCGGAAGAGGCAGTGGGAGCTTGCGGTAAAGAATCTCAGTGAGGTGGCCGCCTATGCGGAGAAAAGCGGTGTATACCTTGCAGTTGAGCCGCTGAACAGGTTTGAGACAGATTTCATTAATCTATGTGCTGATGCCAGAAGATTGATAGAAGATGTTTCAAGCCCCATGCTCAGGATACATCTTGATACTTTCCACATGAACATCGAGGAAAAAAGCCTTCCTGCTGCAATTATCAATGCTGGTGAGTATCTCTATCATGTACATGCATCTGAAAATGACAGAGGGGCGCCGGGCACCGGGACTATCGACTGGAAAGGTGTAAAGGAGGCGCTTAAGATAACAGGGTATAACCGCTATCTTGTGATCGAATCCTTCACCCCGGATGTCGAGATTATCGCACGAGCGGCATCGATCTGGAGAACCACAGAAAAGGGCAATCGCGAGCTTGCAAAAAAAGGATTGAATTTCCTGAAGGCGCTTTTTGCTGAATAGAGATTTATCCTGTTAAAAAATGGGACGGCTGTTGATCTATCAGAGTTAATCTATTAAAGTTGATCTATCAAACAAGCAGCAAATTATTTCATACAGTGAGGAAAAGTCAAATAGACAAAATGGTGAGGGAGGAGCATATGAGCGTTAAATTATCAATAGGAACATGGGCGTATACCTTCGGCAAGTACGCCGAAAACCCGATATCGATGGAAGAAACGGCCCGGCGGTTAGGCGAGCTCGGCTTCGACGGTGTTGCATTAGGGGGGTTCAAACCACACGGGCATTACGAACTGTATCCGACGAAGGAAGACAGGAAGGAGCTCGTCGATCTCTTTGCATCACACGGGCTGAAGATAAACAGCTATGCGGCTGATCTGTGGTCGTTTCCATTTGCGGACGGAAACACAAAGATGGCGAAAAATTTCGAGGAGGCTTTCGACCGCAGCCTGGAGATGTGCGTCGACTGCGGAATACCGGTTATCAGGTTCGATACGGTGATGGAAACGCCGTATCCGGCGGATTTCGATTACGACAGGGCATGGAATATTGTCGTTTCGATGTTCAAGAAGATAACAGAAAAAGCGAAGAAGGCGGGCGTTCTTGCGACATGGGAGTTCGAACCGGGCTACATATTCAACAAGCCGTCTGAAATAGTGAAGATGGTGAAGGCAGTTGAAAGCGACAATTTCAAGCTCCTCACAGACACCTGCCACGTGCAGATGTGCGCGGTCGTTGGTGCCCACCAGTGGGGCGAAAAGGAAACACTGCCAGGCGGCCAGCTCGAGTTCTTCAGGATGGTAAAGGGCATGATAGGCGACGTGCATATCATCGATTCGGACAACCAGCTTCACGACAACCATACATCGGTGCACGCACCGTTCGGTACAGGGGTTATAAACTTCGAGGAGGTTTTGCCCGCAATCGTCGACGCAGGATATACGTCCGAATGGTGGACAATCGATCTCTGTTTCTGGGACAATGCGTGGGAGATCACCGAAGATTCTAAGAAGTACCTGGACGGGGTATTTGGTACGCTCGGGTGGGAGTAGGGGTTCCGGTTTTGGTTATTAGGCCAGCCTGCCACCCGTCAGCTATCATTCGGCCGTTGAATGTCGGGTGAACAGCGGACGCACGTAGGCAACAGGTTTTCCTGCATCACTGCAGATCCGCGAAACCCGTTTCACTGATAAGAAACTATGGTTAATTTTACTATAATGCGGAGGAATTGACATGAAGGGAAAGATGAAGGCTATGGTGTTCTATGAACCTGAAAAGATGAAGCTCGAGGAGATAGATATTCCGCAGATCGGTCCGGATGAGGTGCTCATTAAAATAAAGGCCTGCGGGATATGCGGGTCGGATATCGCCTACTACTGGGGATTGAGCTCGCTTGAAACGTCAAACGGCAAAGGCCCGCTCGTGTTAGGGCACGAGATGTCCGGTGAAATCGTCGAGATAGGTGAAATCCCGGAGCAGTTAGGGCTATTCAAGGTAGGAGACCGTGTGGCAGTCGATCCGGTACAGTACTGCAATGCGTGCGAGGTGTGCAAGAAGGGGCAGGTAAACCTCTGCGAAAACAAGACGGTGTTAGGTGTATCGGTCAACGGGGCGTTTGCCGAGTACATGAAATCGAAGTACACGAGCCTCTTCAAGCTCCCCGAAAACGTGAGCTTCGAGCAGGGCGCGTTCAGTGAACCTCTCGCCGATGCCATGTACGCGGTGCGGAATCTGGAAGTAACGCTCGGCGATTTCTGCGTGGTGATCGGCCCGGGGCCGATCGGGCTTGCCGAGGCGCAGCTCATTAAGTCTTCCGGTGCGGGAACCCTCGTCGTAGCCGGTACACGCGACTACCGGCTTGAGATTGCTAAAAAGAACGGCGCGGACTACGTGTTCAATACGAGAGATTCCTCCTCCAGATACTATGAACCCGATATCGTTAAAAAGGTCTCCGATCTCACCGGCGGGAAGATGGCGGACCGGGTGCTCGTTGCAACCGGCAACCCGAAGGTAATGGACCTCCCCTTTCCGCTTTCCGGCAGACGATCGGTGATTGTCTTCTTCGGACTTCCCGGCGACAAGGACGTGATAAAGGTGCCGGCAACTCAGACGATATTCTGGGACAAACGGATCAAGTTCTCCTGGCTGGCGCCGCTCACCTGGCCCAAAGCGATAAATGCAATCGCCACAGGACTCATCGATGTCGATTCCCTGGTTACCCACCGTTACAGGCTTGAGGATCTCATACAGGGGCTCGAGGACGTAAAGGCGAGGGTGGGAAACCCTCTGAAGGCCCTGGTAATACTCTGAGAACGCAGGTAATACGCTGAAGCCTCCTGTGATACATTGGAAGCTGCCAGCGATGTTCCGGGGCCAATACCCAGGAGCCGCCTGTGATACATTGAAGCCGCGAGCGATGTCCTTAGACCGTCTTTGATTCGCCATATAACTTGAAATATGCGATACGATAAACTGATTGAGAACAAAAAATGAATAAGGTTTCACAAAAGGACGCTCTATCCAGGCTGAAAGATATGGTGCTCGAATCATTGAAAAATCAAAACGTTGGTGTCGTGTTGTTCGGGTCCAGGGCGAGGGGTGACAGCAGGTTTTATTCTGATGTCGACATAGGGATTATTCCGCACGGTGCATTCGACAAAACCAGGATAACGATGCTCCGGGAAAAAATTGAGGAATCGACAATCCCGTATAAGGTGGAGATCGTCAACCTGGAAGAAGCATCCGAGGACTTTAAAAAGGAAATCCTGAAGGGTGCAGTTGTATGGAAAGATTGAAGTTGAGGCACGATGAATTTAAAAGAGCTGTACAAACACTCAGGGACATTCTGAATGAAAATTTCTCGATTATTGTGCGTGATGCAACGATCCAGCGGTTTGAATACACCTTTGAAACATTCTGGAAATATATCCGGGAGTATTTGAGAGAAAAAGAAGGAATTGCCTGCAATTCACCAAAGGGCTGTTTTCGTGAATTATTTTCTGCAGGTTTGTCAATAATAGATGAAGAGCAGACAAACAAGCTCCTTGAAATGGTTGATGACAGAAATATGACCTCTCACACGTATAAAGAGGAGGTAGCGCGGAACCTGTATCAAAAGATTGGAGAATACTGTTCGCTGATGGAAAAGGTTTTGTCAAAGTTCGAAAACATGTAAGGAGTTTTCACTTTACATATCTCTATCGGAGATTCATATATGTTTCAAACAATGGTCTTCCTGGAAGGTCTTGGTAAAGGTTATGATCATTTTCCCATTGTTATTTGCTTTACATGTATAATATGAAATATTTATACCTGGAGTCTATCAAGAGAAAATACATCTACCTTGTGCTCAGCATACTGTTTGGTTCCCTCCTTTTTTTTA
>Ga0307426_1000337_pt1 | contig 31914 bp, 26 predicted proteins | sample SalMarWE160340MG_FD_202165 | JGI IMG/M metagenome (GOLD analysis project Ga0307426, IMG submission 202165) | Salt marsh sediment microbial communities from the Plum Island Ecosystem LTER, Massachusetts, United States - WE1603-40 | ecosystem: Environmental > Aquatic > Marine > Intertidal zone >...
AGATGCCGGTCATGGACGGTTATACCGCCACCCGGGAGATCAGGAAGTGGGAGCAGGAACAGGGGAGAAAACAAACACCTATCATTGCCTTGACCGCCCATGCCATGAAAGAAGATGTTCAAAAGAGCCTTGACGCAGGATGCACGGATCACCTGACAAAGCCGATAAGGAGGGCAACGCTGATGGAGGCCGTCCAAAAACATACAGGGGCAAAAAATAAAAAAGGATAAAACATTACAACAACGACAGTATTGAGTAAATTGTTCCTCTGCACCGCGCATGCTAAAACGCGGTCGAAAGTTAGCAAACAACAATAGAGACCGAGGAGGGTAAGCCATGACACAACAGAGCGCGTTAAAACAAGAAGAACGGATCATCATCAATGTAGACCCAGAGATCGCAGACCTCATACCCGGTTTCCTTGAGAACAGGCGTAAGGACATCAAGGCGATGGATGAGGCTTTGAGACAGGGTGATTTTGAGGCCATACAGGTCCTCGGACACAGCATGAAGGGTGCAGGCGGAAGCTATGGATTCGACGCCGTTACCGACATAGGGAAATCATTAGAGGAGGCCGCCAAAAACAATAACGCCGAAGGGATCCAGAGGTCGGTAGGGGAGCTTGCTGCATACCTTGAACGAGTTGAGGTGATCTACGAGTAAAAACCAGGAAGGCATGAGCAGGTTTGAGTACAACCCTGCTGCATACTGATCAGTAATTATGAGAAGCAATGAGGTGATACGGTGACCACACCTTCAAAACCCTTGATTGTGGTTGTTGACGACAACCAAGATCAACTGAAATTAATGGAACGATTTCTGTCAAGCAGCGGCTATACCGTCATCACTGCCGATAGCGGCAGCGACGGGCTTAGTGTACTGGGCGAAGTCAAGCCAGATCTTATTCTGCTCGACGTCATGATGCCGGAGATGGATGGGTACGAGGTGTGCTCACGGCTGCAGAAAAACAGCGTGACCGCCTATATCCCCGTCATCTTTATAACCGCCCTGGGAGAAGAACAGGATAAGGCCAGGGCCTTCGCTGTCGGCGCTGTTGATTACCTGGCAAAACCCGTCCAAAAGGAAACCCTTCTTGAAAAGGTCCGTACTCATATCAAAACATATACCCGATGGAAGGAGCTGCAACAAGAAAGTACACAGTCCGGGGAGAGGGCGGAACCATCCGATTTCCCCCAATTCAAGAAATTCTTATTCGAGCAGTTAAATCTTGACCCCGCAATGCAAGACCAAAGCACTCCTACATCACCATCCCATATCTATTCACTGGCCCGTCACCTGGGGATCAGCAACAGCCAGATGGCCACATATATTGCTGAATTTCTCAAGCTTCCCTATTACTCCCAAATCAACCCGTATGAAGTCAAATTGGGGGTCCTCCCCATGCCTTTTTGCAAGACAAACCTCGTCGTTGCCCTCGGCAATGGAACAGAAGGAAACACCTTTGCACTGAGCAATCCCTTTAACTTGGAAACCCTGGATAATCTAAGAAAAATAAGCGGAGAGGATAAGGCCCTTAAGCTCGCCGTAACCGAACCCGAACATATAGAATTATTATTTCAGCATGAGTCAGACCTTGGTGCCGAGCAACAGACCAAAAAGGTCGTTATGGGTGGGAGCGTACAAGAAATCGAAGGACCCACCAGGCAATTCCCCATGGACGAGCCGGTTGAACAAATCTCAGAAGCAGATATTAAAAAACATCCGATTGTGTATATTGCCAATACGATGATCAATAAGGCGGTCACTGAAAGGGCCAGCGACATTCACATCGAGCCCAAGGAAGATGAAACCGTCGTCCGCTTCCGGGTTGACGGGGATTTGAAGGATTCTTTCGCTCTGAAAAAAAACACCGGCGTTATGCTCATCTCTCGACTCAAGGTCCTCGGCGGCCTTGATTTGGCCGAAAGAAGGAAGCCGCAGGACGGATCTTTTGCGGCAACCATTAATAATAAGACCTTCAAGCTGAGGTTGGCTACAACGTCCACCCCTTATGGGGAAAGCCTTATTATTCGATTGCTGGAACCGAGCGCCAAACCAAAAGACCTGAGTGAACTCGGCATGATGGACAAACAAGTTAATACCATGGCTGATTTTGCCAATCGAACCCATGGCGTTATCCTGATGGTCGGGCCCACCGGGTCAGGAAAGACGACGACCATCTACAGCTTCCTATCCCATATCGATTGTCAAACCAGAAGCTTGATATCCGTTGAAGACCCCGTAGAATACAATATAGCCTATGCCAATCAGCAGCAGGTAAACGAAAAGGCCGGAATTACCTTTGAATCCCTCCTCAAATCAGCAGTGAGGCAGGACCCCGACGTATTATTCCTGGGAGAGGTCAGAGACCCCTATTCCGCCAAGATGTCGATAGACTTTGCCAGCACCGGCCACCTGACCGTCACGACGTTGCATACATCCAACGCCACCACTGCCATCTTCCGCCTTGAGAGGCTGGGGCTTGACCGGGGGACGATGGCGGATACCATCATCGGCGTTGTTGCCCAAAGGTTGTTGAAAAAGCTCTGTCCCCATTGCAAGCAGATAGTGGGGATCTCACCGGAAGAAAGAGCAATGCTTGCGCCATTTACGGACGGAATCCCCGCACAGGTTGCGCATCCTGTCGGATGTCCAAAGTGCAACAACACCGGTTACCTTGGCAGAGAAGGGATATATGAGATAATAAATTTTGATCCTGAAATCTCTGATATGGTCCGCTCCGGGGTGCCTATTTCTGAGATAAGAAATTTTATCAGAGACAGGGGAGATTTTCTTATCGGCACCCATGCAGTGGAAAAGGCAAAAAAACTCCTGTTCGCTCCCAAGGACATTTACGAACATGTGCTGGTGGAGGAATCGGCATTTGAAGAAAAGAAACCTCAAAAGGAAGACCCCCAAAAGGAAAGTCCCCACATACCCATCGCGGAAAAGGAGATAAAGGATCGGATATCGATCCTCGTGGTTGAAGACGATCACGATTCTCGGCGATTGGTAACCCGCTTCCTCGAAAATAGCGGGTACACAGTAGCCCCTGCAGAAGATGGCGTCAGCGCCCTTCTTCAGTTAGGCAAAGATACCTTTGACCTGATCATCTCGGATGTAAACATGCCCAACCTGGACGGCTTTAAATTACTGGAGATGAAGGGTCAAAAGGGGATAGAAACGCCCGTGATATTCCTGACATCCCGGTCCGATCCGGAAGACATGAGCAGGGGATTGGGGCTTGGGGCTGCCGACTATATCACAAAACCGACCAAGAAGGATATCCTGCTGGCAAAGGTCAAAACCGTCCTTGAGAAAAGGCAATAAGATGGGGAAAGGACAGACAGCATGGCTGACGAAGAAATGGTAAACACTGTTTGCAAAGGGTGCGGTAGAACGCTCGGTGCGGATGAACAAGGCGCTGAATACTGTAACAGGTGTATGATCGAGCGGGCAGAGGAGTTTGTCCCTGAAGCGCAGGAAAGACCACCGATAAAGCGGGAAAAGAAGAGCAGGACCTGGTTGATAGTACAAGTGATCATCATCCTGATCGGCGTTGCCGTAATGGCTTTGCAAACCCCTCGGTTAATTGCCGCTTTAAAAGAAGGGCAATCCCTTAGATACGGCACGTATGCTACGGATGCGCAGACCAACCAGTGTATCAAGAACCTCTGGCATATATCCAGGATGCTCCAAGACGGCAAGGCACCTCCCCCTGATATGGTTTGCCCAATCAGCAACAAGCCGTATGAAATAAGGGATACAGGAGAAAATATTGTGGTGCGCTGCCCCAATCCAGAGCTGCATGGATTGAAGCACATCCAGGTAAGCACAAGGCATCCTGTCCCTGAGGTTAGCAAGTGAAACGATACGCACAAGACAAGGGGGGATTTACCCTTTTAGAACTCATGATGGTCATCACCATGGTCGGCGTGTTGGCCTCTATCGCCACCCCTTCGTATCTGAACTACATCGAGAGGGCGCGCGCAACGCAATGCCATGTAGACAGGGGCGAAGTGCAGAATATCATCGTTCAATATTACCATGACCATCGCGATACCGAGCTGCAAAGTCTGCAGCAATTGGTCGATGAAGGATACCTACACAGCGGTTCTAATTGTCCCTTGGGAGGGGAGTATATATTGATCCCAGAGGAACTCGTTGGCACACCATATCCAATAGTAGCATGTTCACTGCATTATTTGCCGAAACTCATATCGGAGCCGGAGCCGGAGCCGGAACCCGAGCCAGAACCAGAACCGGAGCCAGGTCCGAAGCCAAAACCTAAGCCAGAGCCAGGTCCGAAGCCTAAGCCAAAGCCCAAACCGAAGGCGAAACCTTATTTTTAATTCAGCCGCAAGGTCAAGGGGAAACCCCTCATGAGCGTGCCCCCAGCTTTAGGGGAATAATAAAGGAGAAATTTACGCTTACAAAGAATCACAAACTCGTTTATTCGATGGAAACAAAACAGCGGTATAATCCCACCATTAAAAAGGGCAACGGGGCAGCCTTGCATGGACGTTCCATTGTTTCCGCCCCTTTTTGACCATGCTCAAGGTGTGACACCTCACCACCAAGTGCATATATCCTGCCGGGCTATTTTCCCCTTCTCCATTTAATTGATTTTATTGATTTAAGTTGCGCCTTGAGAGGAGACTCTTTTTTATAGACATAGTCGCCGATGCGGCGCATGCGTTCCTGTTCTTCCTCGCTCATGGGACCGAGTTCCAAGGCAGTGAGGTCTTCCGTAAGCTGCTTCATGCTGTTCGGGCCACAGACCGCCACATGTACGTAAGGGTGGGAGAGCACGAAGCGGTAGCAGTCGGCCGCAGTGGGCGGAGATTCACCCGGCGGCATATCGGCCGGGTTGAGCAGACTCCCCCACCGGGTGTTGGTGAAAGAGACTATCCCGGGACCGCCTGCCTTCGGAAGACCGCTGAAGACCTCTTCCTCCGCACCCCGGTGCGCCGCATTGTACCGGACATGAAAGATATCAAAATGCTTTGCCTGCTCAAGTTTGGGGAAGAGGAGACGATGGTGGCTCGATATGGCCAAGGCACGGATGACGCCATCACCCTTAAGCTTATCGGCATGTTCGATGAGTCGTGATCGGGGCCCGTGAGGATATCCGCCCATGCCCAGCAAGAGCACGTCGATATAGTCAATGCCCAAGCGTTTCATACTTTTGTGCACGACCCTGTTTATGGAAGATACGGTGCGGGCCATGGTGTGCACTACAATAATGAGATCATCCCGATTTTTGCGAGCTACTCTTTTAATGCCCTCAGCCATCCTTTGGGTACGCAATGCCCCCCAGTATAGATAATTCACGCCGTGTGCTACTGCCTCCTCAACCATGGCCTCGTCCGTACCATAACTTGAGGCGATGCCAAGACGCGTAACGGAAAATCCCATTCGGCCAAGTGTTATTCTTTCAAACGCCATAACTTTTCCTTGCTCAATACCTATACGTGGCTCTGCGGCCGGTTCAGCGTATTGACAACTATTTCGGCTTTCGCTTATTGCCCCATAAGGGATCATCACCAAAATGCTCAAACCACCATTCATCCGCTGGTAAATAATTCCTTATCTCTTCTTTCGAAAATGAATATTTATATTGATCACAGTACGTAATAATGGTCTTATACGCAGCAATTATTTTTCGGGTCATTTCATTGCATTGTTCCTTGTTTTCACGGCATCTGTCAGGGTGCCATTGAGCAAGCAACGATCTATAATTAGACTTAATTTCACCCATAGTTGCTCGTTCAGGGAGTTCCAGCAGCTTTCTGGCCTCAGTGATTTTTTGATATTTATCCATCCCTTACCCCGATATTTATTTCTTCTTGCCCCGTATGACTACAAAAGACCCTTCTCCGTAACCGGACTTAATGGTTTCCCGCTCATTGATTTCCGTCAGATTGCGAAAGATGGTTTGACGAAAGCTAAAATCAGCAAAACCTGCCTTCTTCATTATCTCAAGTGTTTCCTCGACCGAATAAAACGTTGCTTCTTTATAAAATACATTGCTATTCTGGTTTTTAAAATAAATTTGTCCAAGTGGACTATTACGATCAACCAGACCAATAATAAGATATCCTCCCCTTAGTAAAACTCTAAAGGCCTCTGCAAAAAATTTATTAATATCATCAACAAAGCAAATAGTAGTAACCATGAGGACGAATTCAAATATTGCATTTTTAAAGGGAAGGTTTTCGGCTACTGCACCCACAACCTTAATACCTCTTTTCTGGGCAATCTCTCTCATATGGATGGAGGGGTCAACACCTATGTTAATCCCCAGAGGTTCAGCAAATCGGGCCGTACCTATTCCAATTTCCACACCAAATTGTCCTTCCGGCAATAAACATTCGACAGCTTTTAGCTCGGCTTGATAAACCCAGTGGTTGTCTTCAAACCACTTTTCATATCGAGCTGTATATTGCTGAAAGGGAAGGATTTTAGGCATTGCAATATAAATTCAATTTAATCATGCACATCAAAAACAGATTTTAGCACATAGCATTTACTGTTAAACTGTATACTATAGATAATTAAATCGTATAATGCTAAAAAAGGGGCGTCAAGGTTTTTATCATAAAAACCACTGAAAAAGATGAAATATTCTATATAATCCATCATAACGGAGTGTCACCTGCGAATCCAGTCCCGCATTTGGCGGCACGGGAAAAGCAGCCTTCTTAACTCCTTTTCCCATTGAACTCCCCCTGCCCCCGCGATATAATAAAAGTTCACTATTGTTCTGGAGATTATATCGACTATGAAGATCCTTCTGATTGCACCGGAGCGGGAGAGGAAAAAGGAGGAGGCCTTCCTCTTCCGCCTCGGCTTTCTCAACCTCCCCTGTGTGGCTGCCGTGACCCCGCCTGATGTCGAGGTGCGGATCGTAGACGAAGCCTATGAACCCGTTAATTTCGATGAGAAAGTCGATCTGGTGGGGATTACGGCCCAGACCCCGGTGGCACCCCGCGCCTACCAGATCGCGGAGGAATTTCGCAAGCGGGGGGTACCGGTGGTCATGGGGGGCGTGCATGCCAGCGTGCTCCCCGAGGAGGCCCTGGAGCATGTGGACACGGTGGTGATCGGGGAAGCCGAGGCTACGTGGCCTCAGGTTCTGGAGGACTTTCGCCAGGGGAGATTACAAAAGATATACCGATCCAATGGATGGATTCAAGGAAACGAGATACCTTCTCCGAGGAGGGAGCTGTTAAACTACCGCCACTATTTTCCCCTCAAGCTCCTGGAGACGACCCGGGGCTGTCCCCACCGGTGTGACTTTTGCCAGGTATCACGCTTCTTCGGCAACCGGTATCGCACCCGCCCTATCACGGAGATCGCCAAGGAGCTTGATGCCATGTTCGGGCACGGACCGGTCATGCCGCTGTGGGCCAAGCGACCTCTCTCCTTTATCAGCAAAGACCTCCCGTACTTTTTGAAACGGAGACTTATGTACATCATCGATAATAATGTGGTCTCCGACAGAAAATTCACCATCAAGCTCCTCACCCTGTTAAAAGAGTATGACCTCCTGTGGTGGGGCCACGCCCCGGTCTCCATTGCTGCAGACAATGAGCTCCTCAAGCTCTTCGCCGCAAGCGGCTGCATCGCCGTCAACATCGGCTTCGAATCCCTCTCCCCCAAAAATCTGAAGCAAATAAAGAAGGGGTTTAATAAGCCCTCTCAGTATCAGGAGGCAATCAAAAAGATCCACGGGTATGGGATGGGGATCATGGGGACTTTTATCGTTGGGTTGGATGACGACGACCCAGGGGTATTTCAGAGGACCATAGACTTCATTTACAAGAACCAACTCGATTGGGCCTTGGCCTTTATCATGACCCCCTATCCCGGCACGGAATCCTTTGAGCGGCTCGAAGGAGCGGGAAGGATCCTGCACCGGGATTGGGAGCGATATGACTCCCTCAACGCCGTCTATCAACCCGTCCTGATGAGCACGGCAGAACTGGAGCGGGGTATGCGGCGGATATGGAAGGAGGTCTTTTCCCTGGGATCCCTCTTCCACAGGATCATCAAATCCCCGCGTATCCATCCCCTCTTCTATCTCCCCATGAACTGGAGCTTTCACCGCCTGACGAGGAACTGGTAGCCTTTTCAAACAATTCTATTCTATGATAGGATGAATAAAAAGTGTCCCACACGGTCAGTAAAGAAAACAGCAAAAAGGGGCTGAGGTGATGAACGTCTATCTCTTTCAGGTCACCCTGATACTCTATCTGTGCGGCACGATTACCTATCTCATCTACCTCATATTCACGTATGAGAGGGCGGCCTGGGTCGGCAGATATCTTCTGGGGCTGGGTTTTATCTCTCACTGTCTTACCTTCATTCTGAGATATATCGAGGCAGGCCATACCCCGGTGGTCAACCTCCATGAGTCGCTTTCGTTCTTTGCCTGGATGATAGTCGGCTTCTTCTTGCTGATGCGCTCTCAATACAAAGTGGAAATTCTGGGGGCCTTTGTCTCCCCCCTTGCCTTGTTGCTGATCATATGGGCCGCGGTGCTGCCGAAGGCAATACCCACCCTTCCCCCTGCCTTGAAGAGTTGGTGGCTCCCTATCCACGTGACGTTTGCCTTCGTGGGGGACGCCATCTTCGCCCTCGCCTTCTGCGCCGGGGTGATCTATCTCATACAGGAGAGACTGGTCAAATCCAAGCGCGCCGGGGGCGTTTCACAACGCCTCCCGTCTTTGGAGGTCCTCGACGAGATCAATTATCGAGCCTTGACCATCGGCTTTCCCCTGCTCACCATAGGGATCATCACCGGCGCGGTATGGGCCGAATACGCCTGGGGGTCGTATTGGAGTTGGGACCCCAAAGAGACCTGGTCCCTGATCACCTGGCTGCTCTATGCCGCCCTCCTGCACCAGCGGCTGAGGGTGGGGTGGCGGGGAAAAAAGGCGGCCATCATGGCCATCGTGGGATTCGGCGCAGTGCTGTTTACCTTTCTCGGGGTCAACCTCCTGTTGGAGGGACTCCATACCTATGTTCAGTGGTCTGGATAACCCATGAAAGAAGTCATATTGGTCGGACTCAATCACCGCACGGCCCACGTCGAGATCAGAGAACGGATCGCCTTTCCCGAGGAGGGCCTTGATCGATATATGAAGGCGCTCTATAACCTCCCTAACCTTGCCGAGGGGCTCATCCTCTCCACCTGCAACCGCGTGGAGATCTACGCGGCCACAAAGGACCCGGAGAAGGGGGTAGAGGATATCAAGGGCTTTCTCGCCCAGGAGCATCACCTTTCCCTGTCCGAGTTCGAAGATACCCTCTATGTCCTGCAGGGAGAGGAGTTGGTGAAACACCTCTTCCGGGTGGCCTCAAGCCTTGACTCCATGGTGGTGGGGGAGCCTCAGATCTTGGGCCAAATCAAGGGGGCCTATCGCGTGGCCCATGCCAGCAAGACCACCGGCACCTTGTTAAACAAGCTCCTCCATAAGGCGTTCTCCGTGGCCAAGCGAGTACGGACCGAGACCAGCATCGGGAATCGGGCGGTTTCGGTGAGTTTTGTCGCCGTGGAGTTGGCAAAAAAGATCTTTGCCCATCTGGAGGGGAGAGAAGTCTTGATCATTGGGGCGGGGGAGATGTGCGAGCTTGCCGCACAACACCTGGTCCGCGCGGGTGTTCAGAAAATCCTGGTAACCAACCGAACCTGGGAGCGAGCCATCGAATTGGCCGAACGATTCCACGGGGAGGCACTCCCCTTCTCAGAACTCCCTCATGCCCTGTTGCGGGCTGACATCATCATCAGCTCCACCGGCTCACCTGACGTAATCGTAAGAAAGGAAGAGGTCTCCACTATCATTAGACAGCGAAAGCAAAGACCCCTCTTCTTCATCGATATTGCCGTGCCGAGGGATATTGATCCACAGGTGAACACCATTGATAACGTCTACCTCTACGATATTGATGACCTGCAGGGGGTGGCGGAGGCAAACATTAAGGATCGGCAGCACGAGGCCCGCAAGGCAGAGACGATCGTCGCCACTGAGGTAGAGCAGTTCTGCCGCTGGTATCAGTCCCTGGAGCTGGTACCAACCATCGTCTCATTGCAAGAGAAAATGGAGGAAATGAGGAAAAAAGAATTGGCAAAAACCCTCACCGCCTTCCCCAAATGCTCGGACAAGGAACACAGGGCCATGGAGGCCCTCTCCGAGGCCATCGTCAAAAAGATTCTCCACGGTCCTATCACCCTCTTGAAGAAACAAGGCCGGAACTCCGAAGGGGAGTCATACGTGGACGTCGTCAAAAAGCTTTTCCAGTTAGATGAGGAGTAGATAGCTATGATCGTACAGGCATTCGCATCCCTTCCCATGAGATCTCTTGTCACCCTCTTGGCCTTCTGTTTTATCCTCTCCGTCTCACTCCCGAGCGCGGGGGTTGCCTCTATGACCGTGGAGGAGGAACAAGAGATGGGAGACGAACTGGCCCTCGAGATCCAACAAAAGCTGGATATGGTCAATGACCCTCTTATCACGGCATATGTGGACGAGGTCGGCAGGCGCATCTTAGAGGAGGCTCATGATCAACGCTTTCGCTACCGCTTTTATGTGGTCAAAGAGCAGGAGCCCAACGCCTTCGCCATCCCTGGAGGGCATATCTTCATCACGAGCGGTTTGATCAGATTGGTGGATACAGAGGATGAATTGGCCGGGGTCATCGGCCATGAGACCGGCCATAGCGTGCTGAGGCATATCGACAAGGCAATCGATAGGGCCAAGCGCATCTCCCTCGTTACCCTCGCGGCCGTCATCGCCGGGGCCTTTCTCTCCAAAGATGCCAAGGGCGCCGCTACCTTGACCACCGGCGCCATGGCCATGGCCCAATCTCTGATGCTCAAATACACGCGGGAAAACGAGGTCGAAGCGGATCAAAGGGGAATGAAATACCTGACCGATGCCGGCTACGACTCCCAGGCCATGGTAGTCTTTCTCAAAAAGATCTATCGCTGGCAGCGATTTAGCTCACCAGACGTCCCCACCTACCTTTCCACCCATCCTGGAATCGATGCTCGCATCGCCTTCCTGTCTGACACCTTCATGACTGCTCCCACATCCCTCACACCACATCCCCCTCCTGCCGGTGATTTGAAAAAGCTCCAGATACGGCTTTTCCTGAACGAAAAGGGCGGTGCGGAAGGGATCAACAAATTCTCCTCGCTGCTGCGGGGAAACCCAGGGGATGCGAACACACTGTACGGCCTTGGGGTCTCATATGTTATGGTGGGGAGGGTCAACAAGGCCACAACCGCCTTATCGAAGGCCCTGCAGGCTGCACCAGGGGATGGATATATCATGAGAGAGCTGGGCATCGCCTATTTCCAGGCGCAAGAGGTGGATAAAGCCCTCGATGCCTTACAGGCCGCCTCAGATGCTTTCCCGCGCGACACAAACCTCCTCTTCTACCTGGCTCAGGGGTATCAGGAAAAGGGGCAATGGGATCAAGCCCTCTCTTTCTACCGGCACGTGTTGAAACTAGACCCTCGAAGGGTGGAGATCTATCACAACCTGGGTGTAGTCTATGACAAAAAGGGACTTCTTGGCCCAGCCCATGAGCATTTTGGCCTCTACTTCAAAGAGAAGGGGGAACAGGAGACCGCCCTGTTCCACTTCAGAAAGGCCTTGGAGCACACGCAGGACGGCAACAAGAGGAGAGAACTGGAAGAATTAATAGAGGAAAGTGAGAAGTAAGAGCCACGTTGATAATGTGTCCATGAAATACCTCACCGAATCCCCACGCTACTTCTATGCCCTAAGGTCTCATACAACAACCCTCAGCACCAATCTTGCCCTTAAGGAGCAATGAACTACGTTTAACTTCAAGAAGCAGGTAACAATATGGTTTCTCCGCTCAGTAAGCATCTTTGCTTGACGAAGATATGCGCTTTCAGTATAACGAATAATGAGTAGCGAAGGATGAATATGTCCCTCTGGATGCAATGCTATGGGTTTTGACAAGGAAAAGCAGGAAATCAGATTTTGGGGATCGCAGTTACATCTGCGCGGGATCAACTACGGACGAGCAGGCAATATATCGAAGAGAGTCGGCGACGAAATCCTTATCACAGCCCACGAGAGCTACCTGGGCTTTTTAGATGAGGAAGATATCCTCGTTATGGATAATAAAGGAAGCATCGTAAAAGGAGACAAGGAACCTACTGCGGAAAAATCCCTCCACCTGTCCCTCTATGAACAATTTCCTCAAAGACACGTAGTCATCCATGCACACCCACCCTATACGGTACACTATTTTTACCGCCATGAAACCTTGAGCCCGATCACACTCGAGGAGAGGGTGTATCTCGGAAAGGTCAGCGCAATTCCCCAAGAGACCTCCACCATTACGGACCTTGATGCTATCCATCAGGCCCTGGACAACAACGATATTGTCGTCATAAAGGATCACGGTGTGGTGGCCATAGGAGTTGATTTTAAGTATACCTTCTCCCTGATTGAACTCTTGGAGGTCAATGCCCGGTTACGTTTGACCACGACTGTGTCTCCGTGATTGAACTGTTTAATACCGAGCCTGAGATGTTACCTGAAAGGAGCAATGTTGACATGTCTCCTTTGTTTATATAGCATAAAACGGTAGTAACAAAATGGGAAGAAAGGTACCGGACGCATGAAGATCAGAAACCCCAATCTTCAGAAGATCATAGAGTCTCAGATTAATGAGTGGTTCATCAAAGAAAAGACTAAGCTGGAGCGAAAGAAGAAGGGGAAAAAGCCCCTCATCCTTATCTCGAGACAACGCGGGGCAGGGGGGCTGTCGGTAGCCGAGCGGCTCTCAGAGAAGCTCGGGTGGCCCTATTATGACAAAAACATCATCAAAGAAATCGCTGATACAGTGGGAGCAGATGAGAAACAGTTAGCATTCTTGGATGAAAAGGATCGCAACATCTTTCATGAGTTTCTCAATGTCTTTCGCCGGGAACCAGAGGTCTCTCATGACGAATATGTCGAGCACCTCAGGCGTTTTATTAAGACATTAGGGGAGGTCGGAGGGAGTATTGTCGTGGGGAGAGGGGCTGACTTCATCCTTCCCCCCCATGACGCCTTGCGTGTCCGGCTGGTGGCTGAACCAGAGACCCGAGCGCGTTTTGCCGCGCAAAAGTATGGGCTTCAAGAGGTGGAAGTCCTCAAGCTCCTGGACAAGTGGGATCAAGAAAGAAGAAAGTTCATCAAGCGACATTTCGACAAAGACATCGATAATTCCGTACACTATGATCTAGTGATCAATACCAGTTATATCGACCTCGATGGCGCCATGGAGGTTACCATCGCTGCGTACCAGAAAAAATTCCCCGACGTGCTGCAAATATAACCCCTCAATCGTTAGGAAGCTAAAGAAAACTAGCAGAGCTGACTCAATCCACAGGTGAGGACCTGTCCCGGCCTTGTCCCGCTCCGGTAGATGGTGACCCCTTTACAACCCATGCGATAGGCCTCAAGAAAGGCCTTCCGAACATCGTTCTGGGGGGCATCGGGCGGAAAGTTTATGGTCTTGGAAACGGCATTGTCGGTATGCCGTTGAAAGGCTGCTTGCATCTCGATATGTCGGGCAGGAGGGATCTCAAAGGCGGTGACGAAAAGCTTACGCATATCAGGCGGCATCTCAAACCCTGAGGCCAAGAAACCTCTCTTGCAGAGGGTATCCTCCCATTCAGGACGCCAAAAATCCTTCTCTTTGCTCACCCGCAAAAAGATCGGGTCGATCTCAAAAAGCTCCATGTCCTCTAAGGCCCGCCTGGTGTAGCTGAGGGCGAAGAGTGGTTCGATCCCCGAAGAGCAATCGGCGATAATGCTGAGGGTCCCGGTCGGGGCAATCGTGGTGATCGTAGCGTTTCTCAGAGGGGGTTTCCCTTCCAGATCATAGCGGCTGCCGGTAAAGTTCGGGAAAGGCCCGCGCATTGCGGCCAACTCCTGGGAGGCTTTAAGTCCCTCCTCGTGGATGAACCGCATCACCTCTTCACCCAGCTTGACCCCCTCTTCAGAATTGTAGGATACCCCCATGAGTATGAGGAAGTGGGCAAATCCCATCACCCCAAGGCCGATCTTGCGATTTCCCTGGCTGACCTCCTCGATCTGCGGCAGAGGATAGTGGTTCACTTCGATGACGTCATCGAGGAAGCGGACCGCAAGGCGCACCGTGCGCCTGAGTTTCTTCCAATCGATACGCGGACCTTCTGGACAGTCCTCAATCATCCGCACTAAATTGACAGAACCCAGGTTGCAGGCCTCATAGGGGAGGAGTGGCTGTTCCCCGCAGGGATTGGTGCTTTCTATCTGCCCGAGGTGGGGGGTGGGGTTATCCTTGTTGATATGATCGAGAAAGACGACCCCAGGCTCCCCACCCCCCCAGGAGCACTCCACAATGAGGTCAAAGATCTTCTGCGCCTCAACCGTCGCGATGCCGCGGCCCGTGCGGGGGTCAATGAGATCAATCCCCCCTCCCCTTTCCAAAGCCTCCATGAACTCCCGGGTGATCCCTACAGAGAGGTTAAAACTGGTGAGCTCCTGATGATCACTCTTGGCCGTTATGAATTCCATGATATCAGGGTGATCCACCCTCAAGATCCCCATATTGGCCCCCCGACGGGTCCCCCCCTGTTTGATGACCTCAGTGGCCATGTTAAAGACTCGCATAAATGAGATGGGACCGCTGGCAACACCACTGGTTGTGGATACGATATCGTTTTTGGGACGTACGTGGCTGAAGGAAAAGCCCGTGCCACCCCCGCTCTGGTGGATGAGGGCAGTATGTTTGACTGCCTCAAATATGGATTCCAGAGAATCTTCTACCGGGAGAACAAAACAGGCGGCCAACTGCCCCAGCTCCCTCCCCGCGTTCATCAGGGTAGGGGAATTGGGGAGAAACTCCAGTGCAGTCATCATTGCATAGAAGGCATCTGCCTGCTCCGCCACCTTCGCCTGAGGATCAAAGATCGCCTCAGCCGAAGCGACATGATCGGCCACGCGGCGAAACAGCTCTTCGGCAGACTCCGTGACGTGTCCCTTATCGTCCTTCTTGAGGTAACGGGCCTGCAAAATGCGCAAGGCGTTCTCAGTCAACTCCAGTGCCATGCTCGCTCATGAGTAACACCTTAACGTATGCTACTCCAATTGTTTCTTAAGCCCCTTGAACAACTCATCCTCGACCTTTTTTCCCGCTTCCTCTGTGGTAGTCTCTTCAAGGCCCTCTAATTCCTTTTTACCTGCTTCTGTCACCGCGCTCTCAACTGTCTTCAAGGTATCTCCCACATCTGCCTTGAGCGTGCCTAAGTCGAAGTTGGCAAGCTGGGCAATATTCGTTCCCTGAAGGGCACGCACGATAATGAGATTAACCAGCTTCTTCGGATCGGTTATGTCATGGTAGACCTCATCGATCCCGAGCGTGAAGGTCTTGGTCAAGGGTTTTTTGCCCCATGAATAATCTTTGTACACAACCTTGCCAATCTTCAGTACAAGCGTATCAATCGTGACTTGCGGCGCTTCTTTCTCCTTTTCTCCCTCCTTCTGATCAACTGGCTTTTTCACCTTCTTCTGCTTTTCACTCACCGATTTTAAGGCAGAAAGATTGAGTATGCGGTCCTTGTTGCGCACCACCATGAGCTCTTTAAGGTCTAACGTCAAGGTTTGAATGTGTGCTCGCTTTTTGAAAAACGACGCAAGTTCAACGTCAACGAGGAATTTCGTAATGTCAATCATAACCGTATCGGGGAATCCAACAGGGTTAAGCAACTGCATGTCAGTGATATCCACCTTTGATGCCAACAGGCCCACATCCATATCCCCGATGGCCAGCTCTAACCCTGTCGTCCTTTTCGTCCCCTGCTCAACAGCCGTCTTGATAAGCACATTCTTAAAGATCAGGAGCAGGGCAATAACGACCACTATGATACCGATTATAATACCGAGCTTTTTCATAATCACACCTCCCTTCAGATGCCAAAACTGTTTACTATTTATTGCAATGAATCTCTCCCTGCCGCATGGGTATCGTATATCGTACCACAACGTCCATGTTCGGGCAATAAAAAGGCCCCTCAAGGGGCTGGAGGATTAATAAATTTCAGGGGGCGTTATCTAACTCTTATAGTGCAATAGTGCATGATTGGGGGTCCCTCAAAACGCCCGCATCCACTCCGGCCTGAGCCCGATTTCCCCCCTCAGGGCCGCGTCGATCGCGTCCAGGACATCCTGCTTACCCTCGGGGAGCCACGCCCTGATGGGCAGGTAGTTGGATGCATGATGAGAAGCAAAAAAGCAGTGGCTCACGTTGGTGTGGGCGATTATCTCCCTCATCTCCATGAGCAAACCCCGCTCATCCGGCATTGCAAAATCACCCCGCTCATGTTCCTCCCACAGGGGTGTGCCGGGGATCAAGATCACGGTCAAGAGACTAAAATATTCGGGATCAATGGCGCTGATGAGCTCGCCGGTCGCCCTTGCATGGACCAGGGACTTCGTCTTTCCCCCAATTCCCAGAAGGAGGGTGAGCGTAAGTTCCATCCCCGCATCCTTCACCCTTCTGCCCATCTCGAGGCATTGCTGAGCTGTTGAGCCCTTATCGATCTTTTTACGGATCTCATCATCCCCGGTCTCAACGCCGAGGTAGAGCATGCCCAGTCCGTTCTCCCGCAGCTCGATCAATTCTTGGGGAGATTTCATACTGATGCTCTTAGTATTGGCATAGGCCCCAACCCGTTTGACCCAGGGGAGATGTTCTTGTATGCGCTCGAGAATCCACAGCAGCCTTTTCTGGGGTATAATAAGGGCATCCCCATCCATCAGAAAAACCTGATCCTGCCCTTGCATATACTTGGAGGCAAACAGTATATCGCTCAGGATAATGTCATCTGCCTTAATCTGAAACTGCTTTTCCTTAAAGGTCCCGCAAAAGGTGCACTTGTTGTGTGAACACCCCAGGGTTACCTGTAGCAGGATGCTAGAGGCCTCAGGGGGTGGCCGGATACAGATCCCTTCGTAATGCATCCCTTCGCTTTCTCTTATCCTCTCCACAGAACTTCCTTTTCCTGTTTCAAACACCAACTAATTTAATGGTTGTTAATATTAAGATATGTATGAGTAATGAAATGTCAACTCGAAATGAAGTGGGATTCTATTAAAGGACTACTCGATCGGTTCTAACTACATAAAATCATGACTCTACTCAATAGTGTTCTCTTCATATGTGATGGCGTTGTCTTGTCCCGAATTAGAGATCTGGACTTCGCGTTCTATAGATCGAACCTTCGAACAAGTTATATTGTTGACACATAAACTAAACTTCCCTATACTCACACGTATATAAACATGTCTTAATGTCTGTTAACCATTCTTCATGAATTACAAACCCTCTAAGTTGTAATTTATGGGAAATTTGTCCTACAGAACATAAAAAACGTATTAAAAAGCGTAACAAACAGAACAGCTCTAATTCACAAGATTCTAACCAAAGACTCAAACGGCATCTAAATTTTTGAAGTGGATTGATTATACGTTGAGCCTTTGATCCCCTCCACGTAAGTAGTTTGGAGGACGTACTCCAATGTTAAAACGATGGTATCATCCGGCGGGAACTATTGCCGAAAATCTCCACGAAGACTGACTCGAAGCTAGCCCACAAACTGAAACAGAATGTTAGCTCAATAGCGGAGTACTGGGGCCTGCCCTGAAAATATTTAAAGACGCTCGTGCCAATTGAAGCGTCTATCAAGCAATATATCAATAAACCAAAGAAAAGGAGTTTGCAATGACCACCGACAGACCAGCTGATTGGAAGAACTATGAAGACTTTGCAGCAGGTATTGCAACCAATCGCCTGCCCACCACTGACCGTCTTGCCGGTTCGGAGTTCAGGATCACCCTCTCCGACGCAACAGACATGACGCTCAAGTTCGTTGACGGAAAAACTTTTGAATGGGATGTGGCAGCAGGCCCTCACGCCGGCACAACGGGGAAGGACTGGTATGAAGCAATCGACGTGGCCGATGACGTTATTTTTATCGACACATTATTTCAGACACGACCTCGCGATGCCATCACCATTATTGTTAACAGCAGGACGAGCAGGGTACTGGCCATTTTCTCCACCGTCGCTGAAGAGAAGGTGCCTGGCGAACCTCAAGTCAGCCAGCAATTTCTTCCGGGTGTGCTTGGTGATCCGGGCGTGAAGCCTACCGGTCCCGAACCAGCACCGACAAGGGACCTTATCGGGCTTCGCGGACTGTACCGATACAGTCCGAATCATGTTTACGAACACATCTATTTGAGCTCAGAACGCTATGGGTGGCAGTGTCTGGTAGGGGTACAGAGAGGGCATGGTGATACCGACCTGGCCACAACGTACAAATTTGATGATGATCAGTATATCTTCACCTTCCGCGAGTTTGCTATCCCGGTGGCCTCAGTCTTTTTTTATAACATGAAGCAGTTACGCTCGACCGGTAAATTCCTCGGGGTCACTTCATCCGGTGCGATTGAGAACAATGCTGCAGGGGCCACAATCCAAAAGCTTTCCATGACCTTCTACCCTGAAGATGCACAACCCATCTAATATTTTATCTGAAAGGGGCAGGAAAGGTTTATGTGCCCAAGCACGAAAAACAAATTATAAGAAAGGCAATGACCGTGACACAAAAAGATTATATTCCCCAGGAGGTGTTTGCCGGCGATGCGCCGCCACAACAATCCCCCCGCGTTATGATCGCGCCCGCCCGCTACATACAGGGTGATGGCGTTTTGGATCACTTAGGACGTTACCTCTCACTTGTTCATAGCACCAGTCCAGCCCTGCTCATCACAGAGGGTGGGCTCAAACGCATTGGCGACCGGGTACTGCGAAGCCTTCAACAGGTGCAGATCGAACCTCTCACGCTTATTTTCGAGGGTGAATGCTCAGATGAGGAGGTTGAGCGACACGCAAAAAAACTTCGTGGCAGTGCTACTGATGCGTTGATCGCCGTCGGGGGGGGTAAATGTTTAGATACGGGAAAGTGTGTCGCATCTAGTATTGCAGCGCCGGTAATTATCTGCCCAACTCTGGCCTCAACCGATGCCCCCTGCTCAGCCGTATCAGTAATGTATACACCGGAAGGCGCCTTTGACCGTCCCTGGTTTTTCACAGACAGCCCAGCGCTTGTTGTGGTAGATACCGGTGTTATTGTTCGAGCACCTGCGCGACACCTCGTCGCGGGCATGGGGGATGCCATGTCCACCTACTACGAGACACGAACCTGTTTTCTCAACCCCGAGGCCCGGACCATGGTCGGGGCGCGCCCCACCGCTACGGCAATGGCTATTGCTGAACTAGGCGCCAAGCTCCTCTTTGAAAATGGGGTGAAGGCCTTGAAGGCAGTCAAAAAGTCAGAGGTAAACGAGGCCGTTGAAAATGTGGTTGAGGCGAATACGCTGTTAAGCGGGATAGGTTTTGAAAGCGGCGGGCTTGCGGCCTCCCATGGCGTGGCTCAGGTCTTCCCAGCGGTACCCTTTTTGCACGAACAGTACCTCCACGGTGAGATGGTTGCCATCGGGGTACTCACCCATTTATGCCTTGAAGATGATCATGACGAGGCCAAACGGGTAGGAACCTTTTTTGCCCAGGTAGGTCTGCCTGTTCACCTTGCTCAGCTTTCTTTGGACCCGGAGCGTAATGCTCACGAGCTAGACTTCGTGATCAATGAGGCATCCAATGTTTTTTTCATTCATCATGAACCGTTTGAGATAACCCCGCAGAAGCTCAAGCAGGCCTTGTTGCAGGCACATAGTCTCGGCCTAGAAGTGTCAAAAAAAGTGGGAGATGAAGCATACCGCAGTCTGCACCCCGAAGCTTGAGTATAAAGCGCTGTACATAGATGTTAAGGGTGAATGATGAAATTTCGGAGCTGCTCAGTATATGGCAGGTCAGAAATTTCAAATACCTTATAATTAGCAGCACATACAAAAAAATCAGCACAACGTCCCATCTTACCCAAAATTATACTTTAGTATAATTTACACCGGAGTTCTTCTATAAAGAACAACTTCCTCCTCATAACACGGTAGTGATGATCAGCGACAAGGAGATGGACAGTACCTTTGATTTTTAGCAGGCCTTCAATATAAGAATCAAGGGCAGATTATAAGACATACTATCCCAGAAAAAAAGGGCCACCTACCCGTCTCCTTACGGGCAATGAAATAGTGGATACCACACTCTCATCATAGAAAAATAGAGGGGTCAAGCCTGTGGTTGACGTTCGAGTCAAACGACTTAACCCCTCACCCCTAAACCCCTTAGCCTTCAATGCTACAAGGGGCTTTTTTATCACATTTTACCGATAATTTTTTGACCTATCTTGCTTTTCTTTTGACATATTTCGGCTTTTTTAGGGTTAAGAATGGAAAAACGTGAAGGTTTTTCGTGTTTGTGTATTGGTTGCTACTTTCAAGCATTGATCGAAGGCATGAAAAATGCCCCTTCCCTTAATGGGAAGGGGCATTTTTACAGAACCGTGAAAACGGTAAATAATCTATTGAGCCTTTTTGCCCATCGCCTCGAGGACCAACTCAGCAAGGTCGGAGGCCCGATATTTTTTCTCCAGCTCTTTTTCCTTGATCCCGTCCGCCAGCATTGTATAGCAGAAGGGGCAGGCAGTCCCCACAAGCTGGGGATTGCAGGCAACCACATCCTCCAGTCGGGCGTGGTTGATGCGGGTTCCGAGGTGTTCCTCCATCCACATCCTCCCGCCGCCGGCCCCGCAGCAGAACCCCTTTTCGCGGCTGCGCTTCATCTCCACCACCTTCACCCCAGGCAGGGCCCGCAGGATCTGGCGGGGGGGATCATAGATCCCATTGTGCCTACCGAGATAACACGAATCATGATAGGCTACTTTTAGATTCAGCTGCTTGGTAAAGGTCATACGCCGCTGGGCAATCAGATTCGCTAGGATCTCCGTATAGTGATAGACCTCAAAATCACCGCCGAGTTGGGGGTATTCGTTCTTGAGAGTATTGTAACCGTGAGGGCACAGGGTGATAATCTTTTTGACATTATACCCCTTCATGATCTCAATATTTTGCTGGGCCATGATCTGGAAGAGGTATTCATTACCCAGCCTTCGCGCCGAATCTCCACAGCAGCCCTCCTCAGCGCCTAAAATCCCGAAGCGCACCCCTGTGGTCTGCAGGATCTTGGTCACCGCAGTGCTGACTTTCTTGTTGAGGTCGTCAAAGGAGCCAGAGCATCCTACATAGAGCAGGTACTCGACGTCGGGGTCGTCGGCCAGAGTCTTGACATCCAAATCCGCGGCCCAGTCTCCCCTCGTGGCCGAGCCGATACCCCATGGATTGCTGTTGTTTTCCATATTACGCATGGCTGTCTGCACCTCGGGGGGAAAACGGCTTTCCATCAGGGTCAGGTAACGCCGCATATCGATGAGCTTAGGATAGGGCTCGATGAAGACGGGGCACTGCTCTACACACGCACCGCAGGTGGTACAGGACCAGATCTCATCTTCCAACACCCTCTCCCCGATCATAGGGTGTTCCTCAGAGGCAGGGGAAGCGTCGGCATCCTCCTCTACTCCCCATGTCCTCATACGTGCGATGACCCCCTTCCCTTTCGCTTCCATGAGTCCTTTGAGATCCTGGATCACCTTCTTGGGGTTGAGGGGTTTATCGGTAAAGGTGGCGGGGCACTGCTCCTGACACCGGCCGCAGCGGGTACAAGCATCCAAGTGCATGAGATCCACCCAGGTGAAGTCCTCCAGCCTGCTGACCCCGAAGGTCTCCGCCTCCTCCATGTTTTCAATAGGCCGCAGGGCGGCAGGAGGATTCAGGTTGCGGAAGAAGATGCTCAGAGCGGATGAGATGATGTGCAGAAGCTTGGAATAGGTGATATAGATGATAAAGCCGAAGGATAGGGCGAGATGTATCCACCAGAGGACCTGGTGCGTAACTCTGAGCCCCTGGAGGCTTGCCTGATTGAAGACGAGGGAGGCAACGCTCCATCCCACAGGGGACCATCTCCCCCACGGGGGCATTTCAGCCGCCAACCGCGCCCCCTCCAGGAGAAACCCCGTTACGAGGACGGCCAGGATGAAGCACAGTGCAATGGCGTCATCTGTCTTGTTATCCAATCGTTCCGGCCGCGTGATATACCTGCGCACCAGGGCCATCAAGACCCCGATGATGGCTAATAAGCCGAAAACGTCTAAGGCCAGGGAATAGTAAAGGTAAAAATCCCCATGGAAAAAGGTCGTTCCCCAGATGGGGAGAACAAAGTCCTCCTGTACCACGATGGTAGCGGTGCCCAAAAAGAGGACCGCAAAACCCCAAAAGATGAGCAGGTGCATGATCCCCGGATACGCATCCCGCAGGATACGGGCGTGCCCCAGGGCATAGGTGATGAGGGAGCCCACCCTGGTTCCAAGCCGATCAAATCTCGGCTCACCTCCCCCCAAGCGCCAGAGTCGAATCCGTTCATACAGGGTATAGGCAAAGATTAAGACGGGAATGGCCGCAAGGATATATACGGCTATCCGTACATTGCCGACGTTCCAAAATATCTCCCGTGTCGGAAGCATGTTACCTCCTTAATAAGATCCACCAAGGGGGAGTAATACTCCCCCTTGGTGCTTATTCTGCTTTGAGCTTTTTGCACTCCTCGGTGAGGGCAGGAACCACCTTGAAGAGGTCATCTACCACCCCGTAGTCTGCCTTTTTGAAGATGGGGGCCTCGGGATCCTTGTTGATGGCCACGATCACCTTGGAAGTCCCCATCCCCGCCAGGTGCTGTATAGCGCCGGAGATGCCAGCAGCGATGTAAAGATTGGGGGTGACCACCTTGCCGCTCTGCCCTACCTGGTCCGATTGAGGGCGCCAACCAGCATCGACCGCCGAGCGCGAGGCCCCTACCACGCCGCCCAATATATTAGCGAGTTCCTCTAAGATCTTGAAATTCTCCGGCCCCTTCATACCCCGTCCGCCGGAGACGATGATCTCCGCCTCGGTCACGTCGAGCTTCTCACCCCCGGTCTTGATGACCTCTGACACCGTGACCATGATGTCCTCGGCCTTCACGGTCGCGGCGACCTTTGCCACCTCGGGCTTGCTCGATGCGTCAGGTTCAGCAGCCGTCAGGACATTTGGCCTGACGGAGGCCATCTGGGGCGAGGCATCGGCAAAGGCCATTTCCGCATAGACCTTCCCCGCAAACATCGGCCTGCGCACCTGGAGCTTGCCTGCGTCATCAAGGCCAATCCCCGTACAGTCGGTGGCAAGCCCTACCCCCAGCCTCCCCGCCACTCTGGCAGAGAGATCCTTGCCGTTGACGCTGGCCCCGAACAGGAGGATGGAAGGTTTCTCCTGCTGCACCAGATCACAGAGGGCCTTGGCAAAGCCGCCCGTCGTGTATGTGCCGAGGTCATTCGCCTCCACGCAGTAAACCTTTTGCGCTCCGTACGAACCGAGGGCGGGGGCCATCCCTTCGACCCCTGATCCAATCAAGACCGCGCAGAGGGGCTCACCTTTCTTTTCGGCCATCTGCTTAGCCTCACTCAAAATCTCAAATGCCACTTTTTTTACTTTGCCTTCTTTGTGTTCCGCATAGACCCAAATTCCCGCCATAGTATCTTCTCCTCTCGCTCGTAATGTAGCGTTATTAGATCGCTTTAGCTTCTTCTCTGAGGAGCTTTGCGAGGTTTGCCGCCTTTGCCTCAGGGGTATCTCCGTCTACGACCTTGCCGGCCTGCCTGAGGGGAGGGAGGGAAAACTGTGACACCTGCGTTAACGCTCCCTGCTTCCCAACCTCTCCCTCACTCAATCCCAGATCAGCCAACTTGACCGGCTTGAGCTCCTTCTTCTTTGCCTTCATGATCCCGGGGAGGGAGGGATAACGTGGTTCATTCAACCCCTTTGTTGCGCCGAACACCGCCGGCAAGGAGACTTCCAGCACCTCCATCCCACCCTCAACTTGACGGTGTACCGTCGCCTTCTTCTTGTCCCCTGAGAGTTCAAACTTGACGATTCCCATAACGGAAGGCAACCCTAAGAACTCACCGAGGATATGCCCTACTTGGAAAGAATCATCATCAATTGCTCGCATCCCACATAAGATGAAATCGTAGCTCATCCCCTCAATGGCCTTGGCCAACGCCTTGGCCGTTGCATACGCATCAGCGCCGAGAAAGGCGGGGTCATCGAGATGAACCGCCTTGTCCGCACCCATGGCGAGGCCCGTCCTAATCGACTCCACCGCCCGGTCAGGACCCAGGGTGACGAGGGTGATTGTCCCCTCTCCCACCTTTTCCTTTACCTTCAGGGCCTCCTCAACCGCATATTCATCATAGACATTGATCACAAATTTGACGCCATCGTAGTTGATCTCGGTGTTGTCAGCGGTCGGTCTAATCTCCGCCTCGGTGTCTGGCACCTGCTTTAAGCAGACAAGGATTTCCATTTTTTCCTCCTCTTACATAAAAAATAGACTTAGTAAATTGTGAATTTAAGCTCAAACTGCCTTATTTACCTAACATAACCCACTAGGCACGTCAAGCCTTTTTTCGTACCCAAGAGGCTTTTCCCCGGCAGATAAGCTAAGGATTGGTAATGCTAAAATAAGTATTATGTGAAAAATTTCTCTTGACAAGAGGTCGGGGGGACAGGTAGGATGTAAGGGATTGGAAGGATGAGGGATAGATAAAAGAGCCCCTTTTCTCCCCAGATCTTAGTAAAGGAGTTAATACATGCAAATTGTCACATGCATCAAACAGGTACCGGATACCACGCAGGTCAAGGTCGATCCGGCAACCGGCACGCTGGTTCGAGAAGGGGTGCCGTTCATTATGAACCCCTTCGATACCCATGCCCTTGAGGAAAGCCTACGGTTAAAGGACAAGTATGGCCTGCGGGTAACAGCGATCTCCATGGGCCCCCCGAGCGCCGATGAGACCCTACGCAAGGCTTTATCATTGGGGATCGATGAGGTCGTGCTGTTGAGTGATCGGGCCTTTGCCGGCGCTGACACCTGGGCTACGAGCGCGGTCTTAGCAGAGACCATCAGCCAGCTTGCCAAAAAAGAAGAGGTGATCATGGTGCTGTGCGGCAAGCAAACCATTGATGGCGACACAGCACAGGTGGGACCAGGAATTGCTACTCGCTTGAGCTATTACCAGCTTACCTTGGTAGACCACATCGCAGATCTGGACCTCAAGGCCAAACGGGTTCGCGTAAGGCGCAAGCTGGAAGGAAGGCATGAGATAGTGGAAGCACCCCTTCCGGCCATGATTGCTGTCGTGCGGGAAATCAATCGTTGTCGTTATCCGACCGTGCCCAGACGGTTGATGGCTGAGGATAAGGAGGTGGCTCTCTGGGATAACAGCGTATTACAGATGGATCCCAAGGCCATTGGGCTCAATGGTTCCCCTACCCAGGTACGCAAGATCTTTTCGCCGGAACGGGTGAAGGGGGAGATGTTGGGTGATGGGCTCAACGCTCCCGAGGAGGCTGCCAATCTATTGGTGAACACACTGATTGAAAAAGGCTTCTTTTCTCTGTGAGCAAGCACACAGGAGATACCCTCAAAATTGTATGGTAGGGAGAGAAATTAAGATATGGCAGATAAGAAAAAGAAGGTAAAGAAACCCCGAGGAAAGGCCCAGTTAATCACAGGCAAGTGCATCGCCTGTGGGGCTCGATGCGAGGCCGCATGCCCTGTGGATGCCATTGCCATGAATGACAAGGGCGAACCAATCATCGACACAACACAATGCACCGGCTGCCGAAAATGCGTCAAGATTTGCCCTGCTGAGGCCCTTGAAATCTACTATACCCCAGAAGAATTGAAGATCCTCGCTGAGCTGGAGAAAGAGAAGGGCGGACCCGCGGAGGTCGAAGAAATAGATGAAGAAGAGGCGAAACAAGCGGCCAAACTCAAAGAGTACAAAGATGTCTGGGTATTTGTCGAGCAGACTGAAGGTGAACCGGCAACGGTCTCATGGGAGTTGCTGGGTGTCGGCGCCAGATTGGCTCAAGCCCTCGGGGTAAAGCTCTGTTCCGTGGTGGTCGGCAGTAAGGTGGAAGCGTTGTGCCGAGAATCATTTGCCTACGGTGCCGCCCTATCATACCTGGTGGATGACCCTATCTTTCTCAACTACCGGACTGAAGCCTACCGGGATGCCGTGTGCCATCTGGTAAAAACGTATAAACCGCAGGTACTCTTGATGGGGGCAACCGGTCTCGGAAGAGACCTGGCTGGTGCCGTGGCCACACAATTGGCAACCGGCCTCACGGCGGACTGTACCGGCCTGGATATCGATGACCACGGCTTCCTCTTACAGACCCGTCCTGCCTTCGGCGGCAACATCATGGCCACCATCGTGACCGAACGTCATCGACCACAGATGGCCACGGTCAGGCCGCACGTGATGCCTATGCCGGAGAAAAATGCCTCACGCAAAAGGAAGATCATTCGAGAGTCCCTAAAGGTGGGCAAGGCAGACCTTGCCGTCAAGGTGCTGGAGATCATCCACGATAGCAAGGGTAAGGACGCTGTCGATGTGACAGCAGCAGAAATCATCGTCTCCGGTGGTGCCGGCATGCAGTCTCAGGAAAACTTCGCCATCCTGCAGGAATTAGCCGATGAGTTAGGGGGGGTCGTTGGGGCCTCGCGCAGGGCAGTAGACGCCTGCTGGATGCCTCCGGAATGTCAAATAGGCCAGACCGGTAAGACCGTCGGACCAAAGATCTATATCGCCTGCGGCATCAGTGGCGCTATTCAGCACCTGGTGGGAATGCAGAGTTCAGATATCATCATCGCCATCAATAACGACAAACAGGCACCCATCTTCGAGGTAGCCACGTATGGCATCGTCGGAGATGTCTTTAAGATAATCCCCGCCATCACCCGTCGCATCAGAGAACTGCGCACACAGAAGTAAAGGGAGGAGATTCATGTCGAACAGCATAGCGATATTCGCCATTGTCTTTGGAGCTTCAGTCCTATTGTTCTGTTGGAGTTGTTATAAACGTTTCCGCCTCATAACCTTGGGCAAGCCGGAGAACCGCTTCAGCCATGTGGGGAGGCGCATCTGGTCTATGTTGTTCTATGCCTTCGCCCAGAGGCGAGTGCTCAGCAGGCCCTTTGGCCTCAATCATTCTATCCTCTTTTGGTCGTTTCTCTGTTTATTGGTCGCCAATACCGAGTTTCTTCTGCACGGCCTCTTTCCGCAGACCATCGCCCTCTCGCTCCTTCCAGCCCCGCTCTATTACGCCCTGGCCTTTATCTTTGATATCGTCTCAATAGTCGTTTTGATCTGTGTTGCCAACGCCTTTTCACGCCGGATCTTCTTTCCTCCCGATTACATAGAGGCCCGCAGCCGTGATGCCTTTGTCATTCTGAGCCTCGTCGCCGGCTTGATGATCTTCTTTTTCGGGCTGCACGCCAGCGAAATCGCCCGTGGGGTTGAAGGCGCAGCCGCATACATGCCCATATCCAACCTTGCCGCCTCCATCTTGTTCTCTGGCATGTCAGAGCACAGTCTCATCACTGCTGCTGAAATCTTTTGGTGGGGGCACGCGTTGATACTCCTCGCTTTCTTGAACTATCTCCCCTACAGCAAGCATATGCACATTCTCACTGCTATTCCAAATTGCTTTTTCCAGAGCCTGGAAAAGGTCACGACCCAGCCGCGGGAAGAGTTTAAAAAGGGGAACGCATTCGGCGTTGAAAATATCGGTCAATTTCGGTGGAATGATCTTTTTGACTCCTATTCCTGTACCGAGTGTGGTCGATGCACCGATGTCTGCCCGGCAACGAATACCCATAAGCCGCTCAACCCACGGCTGATCATCCATGACATCAAGGAAAATGTGGTCCACAATGGTCCATTACTTATCAAAGGGAAAAAGCCGGTCCTGCCGTTGATAGGCGGCGACCACGAAGGGAGTATTTCCGAAGATGCCATCTGGGACTGCACCACCTGCCGCGCCTGCATGGAGGTGTGTCCGGTCTTTATCGAGCACGTGCCGAAACTGATCGGTATGCGGCGGTACCTGGTAGAGATGAAGGCCGAATTCCCCGAAGAGCTCTTGAACTTCTTTGAAAACATAGAAAACCGCAGCAACCCGTGGGGTATCGCACCGCCAGATCGTGTGAAGTGGTGTTCCGACATTGATGTGCAACCCTTTGAGGCCGGCAAGACCGAATATCTGTATTATGTCGGGTGCGCCGGTGCCTTTGATTCACGCAGCATACAGATATCCCAGGCCATGGCCAAGATACTCAACGCCGGGGGTGTCTCCTGGGGAATCCTTGGCGCCGATGAACCCTGCTGCGGTGACAGTGTACGTCGGCTGGGAAATGAATTCTTGTTCGACCGCATTGCCAAAAACAATATCCAGTTGTTTCAAGAACGCGGGGTTCAGAAGATCATCGTCTCGTGCCCTCATGGCTACAGCACCTTGAAGAATGACTACCGCCAGTACGGTGCCGAGTTGGAGGTAATACACTACACCGAGCTCATCAACACGCTCATCACAGAAGGTACATTGCAATTGAAAGACCCGGACGGCCTCGGGAAGGTAGTATTCCACGATTCGTGCTATCTCGGCAGGTATAATGAAATCTACGCGGCCCCGCGCCAGGTCATCGCTGCAGTCAGCGGCCAAAGACCAGCGGAGATGGAGCGGCATCAGGCGAATTCCTTCTGCTGTGGTGCCGGTGGGGGACGCATGTGGCTGGAAGAGAGCCGCGGTGAGCGGATCAACATAGCACGCGTCAAAGAAGCGCTAGGAGAAAACCCCGATACGCTCTGCTCCTGCTGCCCGTATTGCCTGATCATGTTTGAAGATGGTCTGAAAGACGAAGGGGCCATGGATCGTGTGAAGGCCCTCGATCTGGCTGAAATGGTGGCAGGGGCTTTGAAATAAAGGTTTGGACTGAGCGGGTCGGTCACAGAGTGCCTCTTTATTACGCCTGTGGTGTCCTCCTCCCACCTCGCAGGTGTCACCCTACCCGCAACAGATAATGGGCTGCAAGCCCTGCCAAAAACCCGAAGGCCATATTGCTGACCAGGGAAACAACGACGGTTGCGGCCAGGGGGATCACCTCTCTGCCCAAGCGGACATCTTTGGCAAACAGGATCAGCTCTATCCCAACCATAAAGAGCATAGCCCCAATGATGGCCATGGGAAAGACGGCAAAGAGTCCGGCAATGGACGTGGCCAGGAACAACCCCATGGCGATCTCCATCAGTCCTTCCATAATATTCGCCCCCCCCGTGCGGGCACCAAAATAGTACTGAGCAGCCAGGCCGCCGGCGCCATGACAGAGGGGCATGCCGCCGAAGAAGGGCGGGATCAGGTTCATGATCCCCGTGTTCAGAGCGAGGCGGCGTTCAGCCACAGGCTTATTTGGCCAGTATGTCACAATAAGCGCGGCAGTAGCGATCACCGCATTCGTCGCTGTCAGGGGAATCTGGGCAAACCCGGCTCGTAACAACCCCTGCCATAGTTCACCAATGCGAAAACCCGTCAGGGGTGGAAGCGTGAAGCCTGGGGAAGCGACCCCCCCGAATTCGCCCTTCACCAGCATGATCCCCACACCGAGCAGCATCAACACGATGGCGGCAGGAGCATAACGATTCTGTCGCAACACAAGGACAACAAGAATAGCAATGATCCCCAACACCCATGCTGTCGCAACCAGCTTCAAGGCTTGGAAAGCCAGGAGCACGCCGAGCGCCGCCTGGATGCCCCGGATAACGGACTGGGGGGTGATCCTCACAATCCGATCGATGATTCCCGTTACAGCAAAGAGCAGCCAGATAAGCCCCATTGCGAATCCGGATGCATAGACCAGAGACGGTGACCAGTGCTGGGCAATGGCAACTACCGCAAGCACCTTCATGGGTTCAATGGGCATGGGGAGTTTGTATATCAACCCCGTTGCGATGTTCGCCAGCCCCATCATGACGAGCAACCCTGCCGGGTTGAGACCGCAGACAGCGATATAGCCGATGGCCAGCGGAAAGAGTGTGCCGAAATCGCCCATAGACCCGGCCAGCTCTCTCAGATTGAACTCAAATGACTTAATGTTCATCAGTTAGGGGGAATGGAGAGGTTATCATGCATAAAAGGTCTGGGTATCAGTTTCCTTCGTCGGTCATACGATTGCGGTATAATACGGCCTCCCATAGATACCACGATGCACCTTCTCGTAGAGCAATTCCTCCGCCTTGTGTGGCGGCTTCTGCATATCAGGATACCCGATGGCGATTATGGATGCTACCTTCATCTGAGCTGGAATGTTAAGAATGCCGGCGACATACTCCTCAGCGCTCTTCGTCCCATCATGCATCCTCTCGCGTATCTGTATCCAGCAGCTCCCCAAACCCAGCGACACCGCCGCCAACTGGATAAGTATCGCAGCGATAGAGGCATCCTCAATCCACACGTCGCACTTCTCCGGGTCTGCGCAGATGACAATCCCCAGGGGAGCATCCTCGAGAAAAGTCGATCCGTGCTCCTTCGCCCGGGAAAGCTCTTTCAACAGATCCTGGTCAGTCACCACGACAAGCTCCCAAGGGTTAATACCCCGTGAGGAAGGGGCACGGAGTGCCGCTTCAAGCAACACGTCGATCTTCTCGGGCTCGACGGGCTTTCGTACAAAATGTCTGATACTCCTGCGCTTTCGGATGAAAGACATAACCATAGCAGACTCCTCTCTGATGTTTATTGAGTAGGTCTACGCCATATTGCACGTTGTATCACACTCTCCTTCTCCGGGCAATAAAAGAGGGCCTTCGATAGTATAAAACTCTTCTCTCCCCGGTCCAGAAACCTATTGTATTTGGAAATTGATAATTGCGTATGTCAAAAAAGCCGAATCAAACAACAGTCACCGACTGCGCAATAATCATCTTGCTTTCAGGAACTGCTGATACATCTTTTCCACCTTCTTCTTCGTCACATAGGGGCGGTGGCTGCGAAAGCCGCCGCCAAAAGCATGGGGGATATGCATCAGCTCGTGGATGAGCACTTTTGTCTGATCCGCTTTACCGAGTTTGTCGAATTGTTCGGATATGATCTCAATGACGTAGTGGGGCTTGAGGTCAAGGGCAAGCTGCATGATCCTGGGCAGCCCGTGACACCGCGCCAAGGTTCTCCTGCTGGCAGATCCCCTGCTCCTGATACAGACGACCCGCGACTCGTCTATGTGGGTCATGTCGAGTTTGCGGATAATCTCGTTGATCTCTGCGCCGATATCCTCGGCCAATGCATAGTGGATCATAGACAACCATTATAAAGCGTGGCATACAATTGCGCGAGAATAATTGACCTGTCCCGTTTCATAATCTGCTTTTGCTCAAGCAACAGAGAGGTTACCTTTTTCCGTAGCAATCTTATCTGCAAGGCGCTTGCTTATGATAAAGGGTATGCTGGGACAGCGGTCAAATCGAAATACTACCTGCTGCATAAAAAACTTCTTCCGCTCGGTCATGGTGATATCGCGCCACGAAATAACAAGGGGAGGATGGCCGAAACGGAACAAAAACCATACCGCAAGATAAAGCCCAATCCTATTCACCCCTACGGTGAGACAGCCACCGTAGTTTGTCCCAAACCGCATCCCCGCGCTCTGAAAGCGGAATCGATTCCCATCCGGTGGAGCGTCAGTCCGATAGTGGCTTGCCAGCCTCGCCCAACCGCTCAGGCGTGCGATCAAAATCGAGAGGGCGATCCAGCAGAAGATGAATAGTAGATACCCACGGCTAAAGCCGTGGCACTTAAAATAACTCAAGCTGCGCTTGACCTAAATCCTGGCCTGCTTGCCATTTCACATATTCTAATATTACCTTTTCATCTACTCCAATTGTTGAAACAA
>Ga0307426_1000341_pt1 | contig 31765 bp, 30 predicted proteins | sample SalMarWE160340MG_FD_202165 | JGI IMG/M metagenome (GOLD analysis project Ga0307426, IMG submission 202165) | Salt marsh sediment microbial communities from the Plum Island Ecosystem LTER, Massachusetts, United States - WE1603-40 | ecosystem: Environmental > Aquatic > Marine > Intertidal zone >...
GCGCCGGATTGGGTGAACGTGGTCTCGGTTCTGCGGGATAAGCAGGGCCGGAGCTGCTTCTTGATGGTCAAGCAGTTCCGCCAGGGAATCTCCCGCACCACCGTAGAGTTCCCCGCCGGTTTGATCGAGGCCGGAGAAACCCCGGCAGCGGCGGCCGAAAGAGAGCTTTTCGAGGAAACGGGATACCGAGCGCAAACCCTGAAGCCGATCGGCACCATACACCCCAATCCCGCCTTCATGACCAACCGCTGCTACACCTTCCTCGCCGAGGGCCTGCACCAGGAGATGAGCGGTGATGGTGCGGCGACCGGGGCCGTCGATGGGACGGGCAGAATGGACGAGCTGGAGCTGCTGGATGTTCTGCAGGTGCCAATAGAATCGGTGAAGGCAGAGATCGGCCGGGAGCCCTTCTGCAACTCCATGACGGCTCTGGCTCTCTACTGGTATCAGCGGTTGGATCGGGAGGACGATGAGAGAGGCGCCGACCGGATTCGAACCGGTGCATAAAGGTTTTGCAGACCTCTCCCTTACCCCTTGGGTACGGCGCCTAAAAACCGTGGTAAAATTAACAAAAATGGAGTTCTTTGTCCAGCCAAACCGGTATCGGCGGTATCGTCAGCTCCATGGTCGCCAGCATCCCAGTCAGCCGAAGGCGCTGTTGCTCTATCCTCCGATCTACGATTTTGCCCTCTACGATCTATTTCTCAAACCCTATGCGCTCTGCCGGCTCGGGGCCTGGCTGCAGCGCTGCGGCTATGGCGTGCGTCTGGTGAACGCCATGGATTATACGGATCCCCGGAGCATCGCCGTGTTGGGCAGTCCCAAGCGGGAGCTCCGGGGAACGGGGAAGTTCTTCCGGCAGATCATACCCGCCCCTCCTGCTGTGGCCGGGATGAAGCGCAGCTACGCCCGTTATGGGATCCTGGCGGAGAGTCTGGAGCGGCGGATCGCCGCTGAGGAACCCGACATCGTTTTAGTGTCCGCCGGTATGACCTACTGGTACCCGGGGGTGCTGGAGGCGATCCGGATGGTGCGGAAGCTGTTCCCCAGGGCGCCGGTCGTTCTGGGGGGCGTCTACCCGACCCTTTGCCCGGAGCACGCGAGGGCGAATACCGAAGCCGATCTGGTGGTGTCCGGGCCCGCGTTTCCTCACCTGGGGGATTTCCTGGATTCTCGATCGCTCCCCACATCCGCCCCTCCATCCACAGAGGAGCTTCTGCTCCTGCCGGAGGCGAATTGGCAGGCGGGGGTACTGCGCTTGAACCGGGGCTGCCCCATGGCCTGCGCCTACTGTTCCTCCAAGGTGATCGAGCCCCGATTCCTCCAGGGTAACCCGGATCTGCTGTTTCAAACGGTTCTGGAGGCGCATCGATGCTACGGCACCCGTTCTTTCGCCTTTTACGACGACGCCTTGTTGTGCAAGAAGGAGCAGGGCTTTCTGTCATTTCTCGAACAGATCTGCCGCTCCGGTTTATCCTTGAAGTTCTACCTTCCCAACGCCGTGCACTTGTGTCACCTGGATCGGATTTGCGCGAACCTGATGAGGCGCGCGGGATTCGCAGAGGTGCGCATCGGCTTTGAAAGCGCCCATTCGGAGTTTCACGAAACTTTTGATAACAAATTGGATGCGTCGATGCTGGCCGGAGGATTGGATCACCTGCTGCAAGCGGGATTTCCTCCCGAAAAAATCACGGCCTACGTACTTGCGGGGTTGCCGGGTCAGGAGGCGGGGGAGGTGGAGATGTCGGTGCGTCACGCAGCCGGGTTCGGGATCCGGGTTCAGATTGCCGAATACTCGCCGACTCCGGGCAGTCCCCTTTGGTCAGAGGCGATAGATCGGTCCTCCTTCGACCTGGAGGCTGAACCCCTCACCCATAACAACAGCATCCTGCCGATGCGCTGGCGGGGCTTCACCTTGGAAGACCTGGACCGTTTGAAGTCCCTGAGCCGGAATCCAGGGGAGCGCTCAGCCGTCTGAGTCTGCAGGCTCGGGCGGATTCGGCCTCACCCGTCGGCATCGCCGTAGGCATCCCCCTTCTTCGGGACCAGGCAGAGGAAGCGCATCTGTCCCTCCCCTGTATTGAAGAATCCGTGGGTAACCCCTGCCGGAGCGTGAACGGCGGACCCCGCCAGGATGGGATGCTCGGTACCGTCGATTTTTACGAACCCGCTGCCTTCCAGAATGTACACGACGTGGTACCAATCGTGCTGATGGTACGGGCTGTTGGCTCCGGGCTGCACGGTGAACTCCCGCAGGTACCCCTCGAAGCCATCCTTGGGTCCCACCAGGATCTGCTTGAGCACTTGCTTGTCCCCCTCGCCATAGACGGGGTAGGGTTTCTTTTCCGATTCATGTCTTACCATAGCTCCACTATAGGCGAATGCCCCCTTTTCTGACAACCTCCATCCGCCGGTTCTCCGAGGGCGGAGGAAAACTGCAATGACTATAGATTAAACTTGAAATTGAAATTAAAATTGAAATATCAATGGAAATCGGAGTACGAGATGTCCCAATCAAAGCAGAAGCGTTTGGAGCAAAAGAGGGCTACAATCCTGGAGACGGCGGAGAGTGTTCTCATCAAATACGGAAAGAATTCCACGATGGGCGACATCGCCAAGGCCTTGGATATGGACAAGAGCTCCCTGTACTACTACTACAAGGGCATTCCGGAGATTCTCAATGCGATCCTCGATCAGGAGTACTACGACTTTTCGGTGCATATCAAGGAGATTCGAAAGGAAAACAAGTCCCATATCGATGTGCTCAGGGAGATGATCCGGGTAATCCTGGAGTTCTACCACGACAACCTGGAGATTCTGCTGATTATCCTGACCAGGATTTTCCCTTTGTTTATCGATCCCGAGACAAGAGAAGAATCTACGGCGATCAACAGCTACATGGACAGCTACCGGGAAGCAAACGTGCTGATGCTGGAGGAGATCAAGCTGGGTTTGGCCGAGAAGGAATTTTCGGTCCGCTTCAGTCCTGAGATGATCCTCCAGACCCTCCGAGGTGCGGTATTCGGAGTCTGTGCGGTTTGGCGGAAACAAAAGCCTCCGCGTCATGAGATACCGGCGATAGTGGACCACCTGCTGGCGATGTACACCTAGGCGGCGGGTTTGAAGGACGGGCAAGGTATGGCGAAACAGAAGAAAAACAAAACCAGCGAGCTGACACCCCGGGAACTGCCCACCAATGCGGAGCTCAAGCGCCTGGTGGAAATGACGGTGACCCGGTTGGAAAACTGGAAGGTGGAGGTGGAGAGCAATCCCAATCCCCGCCTGGTGCACGTGCTGAAAAATATAATCGCCCAGATCGAAACGTTGACCGAGCTAACCGAAGCCAAGATCAGCTACTCCTACAAAGCCCTGTCCCGACAGATGTCACTCCTGGTGGATGAGGTTGCCAAGCTCAATATCGCCATCACCGACTCCCTTCTGGAGGATGATCTGATAGACGAAGCCGAGGAGGAGCGGATCAACGAGTCACTGAAACAGGTATTTCAGGCCGCGGTTCAACTGATCCGTATCGTCCAGCAGGCCTTCATGCACTCCCAGGGCCGGCTGCCCAGGGCGGACTAGCAAAAGGGATTGACTCCCCGCCATCTTCATTACTATTTTAATAGCAAAACCTGAGCGGATTAATCGAGTAGGTCGGATGTACGGTCGGATCCCGGCCGGCGGGAAACGGCTCGGCAGAATCCGCACCGACCTCTGAAAAAAAAGAAAGGAAGCAACATGATCAACAAAAAGATGCAGGATGCTCTGATCGACCAGATCAATGCGGAGCTGTACTCCGCGTACCTGTACCTCGCCATGGCGGCGGAGTTAGAGACCCAGAATCTCAAGGGCATGGCCAGTTGGATGGAGGTCCAGGCCAAAGAGGAAACCGGTCATGCCAAACGGCTGTACGATTTCGTGAATGATCGGGGCGGCCGGGTAACCCTCAAGGCGATCGACGCCCCGCCGGTTGAGTGGAAGACCCCGGCGGCCGCTTTCCAGGCTGCCTATGAGCATGAGCAGAAGGTGACCGCCATGATCCACAACCTGGTGGACATCGCCCGCAGCGAAAAGGATAAGGCCGCCGAAGTGATGCTGGCCTGGTTCGTGGACGAGCAGGTCGAGGAGGAAGCCACGGCAAGCGGAATCGCTGAAAAGCTCAAGATGATCAAAGATTCCGCCAACGGGCTGTTTATGCTGGACAACGCGCTGGGCAAGCGGGAGTAGCAACTACAGGGATCAAGTGTAGACAACCGCGAAAACCACGGCTGTTTCTGGAGCTCCTCCGGGAACAGCCTTTTTTTACTGTCGAGTTGGAGCTCTTGAAAAAAAACACCCGTATGTTATTATGATGCCGGTTCCACACTTCACGAGAAAGAGAGCGGGAAGATGAAGAAATACGTTTGTACTGTCTGTGGTTATGTCTACGATCCGGCGGAGGGGGATCCGGACGGCGGGATTGCCGCCGGGACCTCTTTCGAAGCCCTTCCAGACGACTGGGTCTGTCCCGTATGCGGTGCAGGCAAGGAGGATTTTGAACCCCAGGATTGACGACAATACGCTTTCCCGCCTGAGGGAAACAAACCTATCGGATCGAAACCGATAGGTTTGTTTTTTACCTGTCGATGAAACCATCTCTGGCCGGACTCTGTTCACTATGTCCGCAAACCGAGCTTGAGCTCATCCGCGAGCATCTTGCCCGACTCGAGGAGCGTTACTTCCAATACTTCTCCGAGGACACGGTCGCCGAACATCTGCGCGTGCTCGGGCGTCTTTCCTCCGAACAACCCGTACAGACCCTGGTGCAACCCCGGGAGAGGGACCGCTTGGAAATTACGGTGCTGGCCTTCGACTATCCCGGCGAGTTTTCCCTGATCACCGGTGTCCTGGCCGCTTCCGGATTTAATATCATCTCCGGTGAGGTGTATACCTACAGCCGCTACCAGCCGACCTCCGAAACCGAGGCTGCCGCCGGTGCAAAGCGTGCCAGCGGCACAAGAGGAGGCACCTTCGCCCTGCGCTTGAGAAAGAGCAGATCCATCCGCACCGATCCCCTGCACAGACGGAGGATCATCGATCACTTCTTCGGGACGGTGGCCAGCCGCCTGGCCCCCGAGATGTGGGAGATCCAACTGCAGAACCGTCTGGCGGAGACGATCGCTCTGCTGGAGCGGGGGGACGAGGAATCCCTGCAGCAGGCGCGGCAGCGGGTCAATGAGCAGGTTGCGCAGTATCTGGCTTCGGCGCATCTGCCCACCGAGGCGGTTCTGCTTCCCGTCCAGATCGAAGTCGGTTCCGCAGCGCGGGATCCATCCAGCGTTACGGTTGTGGCCCAGGATACCCCGTTTTTTCTCTACGCCCTGAGCACGGCCCTGGCTCTGCGCTCGATCTACATCGAGTCCGTTCACATCCGCACGGTAACAAACAGGATCGAAGACGAGTTTTCCTTTCTCGATGCCCAGGGCAAGCGGATTTCCGATGCCGACCGCCTCGATCAGGTCAGGTTCTCCGTGTTGTTGACGAAACAGTTCACCTATTTCCTCTCCAGTGCGCCGGATCCCTACGCAGCCCTCTGTCGTTTCGAGCAGCTGGTGGAGAGGGTGTTCGAGCTTCCCGAGCAGGGACGCTGGGCCGAGCTTCTGTCCAATCCCCTGATCCTCCGGGACCTGGCCCGCCTGTTGGGCGCCAGCGATTACCTCTGGGAGGATTTCATCCGACTGCAGTACGAAACCCTCCTGCCCATGCTGGAGCCCCACCTCCTGGGGCAGAGTTTTTCCGCTCCCGCCGCTGAGCTGTCCGGTCGAGTGGATGAGGCGCTGGCTTCGGCCAAATCCATCCAGAAAAAACTCAGGATCCTCAACGAGTTCAAAGATCGCGAGATCTTTCTGCTGGAGCTGGACCATATCGTGGCCCCGGCGGCGAGTTTCCGAACCCTGAGTGAAGGGTTGACCCGGCTGGCCGAAGTCGTTTTGAACAGGACGGTGCAGTTCACCTTTGAGCAACTGATCCGGCGCTACGGCCGGCCGCTGACGGTAGGCAGGCTGCCGGCCGGGTTCTGCCTCCTGGGACTGGGAAAACTGGGTGGAGGGGACCTGGGCTACGCATCCGATATCGAGCTGCTGTTTGTGTACAGCGACAATGGAACAACCGAGGGGAGTGAGGGCATCCCCAACGCCGAGTTTTTCGATCGCCTGGTCCGGGAGACCAGCGCGGCGATCCGCGCCAAGAAGCGGGGGATCTTCGAGGTCGACCTGCGGCTGCGGCCCTACGGTGCCTCGGGACCGATGGCCTGCAGCCTGGAGAGCTTCTGTCGCTACTACGGTCCGGGCGGAGAGGCCCATCCGCTGGAGCGGCTGGCCCTGGTGCGTTTGCGGGCGATCGGGGGCGACCGTGACCTGGGGGAGCAGGTGGAACGGCTGCGGGACGAGATGCTGTACACGGGCCAGCCCCTAGACCTCAAGGCACTGCGCGCCGCCAGGCGGCGTCAGATCGACGCTCGGACCCGGCGGGGAGAGTTGAATGCCAAGTTCAGTCCCGGCGCCCTCCTGGATCTCGAATACGCGGTCATGCTGCTGCAGGTAGCCTCAGGAGCGAACAGGGGGGAGCTTCGCACACCCTTTATCCGGGAGGCTTTGGAACATCTGCAGATTGCGGGGCTGCTGGCAGAAGAGCAGACATCCCGGCTCATGGAGGCCTACGAGTTCTTAAGGAGGCTGATCAACAGCCTTCGCATGCTGCGGGGCTCGGCCCTGGATTTATTCCTGCCGGATCTGCGTTCCGACGAGTATCTGCATCTGGCGCGGCGGATGGGCTACGCCGCAGATGAGGAATTGACCCCGGTTCAGCGGCTGCGTCTGGATTTCGATACCCACACCGCCTTTGTGAGAGCCTTTGTGGAGGAGCATTTCGGCCGGGAGATCCTGTCGGTTCCGGGGGTCGGAAACATCGCCGACCTGATTCTTTCCGATGCCCTGTCCCGGGAGGAGGCCAGGGCGATTCTTGTTCGTTCGGGGTTCGAAAATCCGGAGCGGGCCTTGGTCAATCTCCGCAGTCTGGCCGCCGCCGGGGCCTCGCCGGTCTCCTTCGCCCGTCTGGCTGTTCTGGCCACCGATTTCCTGAAGGCTCAGCCGGATCCGGACATGGCCTTGAACAACTGGGAGCGATTCTTGGGGGCGCTGGAGGATCCGGAGGAACATTTCCGACTGCTCCTGTCCCAACCCAAGCGCCTGGATATTCTGCTCAGGATCTTTGCCGGCAGTCAGTTTCTGTCCGATTCCCTGATCCGGGACCCCGACTTCTTCGAGTGGGCCACCATGCCCGATCATCTGCATACCCTTCGTCATCGTGAGCAGGTCGAAGCTGTGTTCAAGCCGCTGTCTCAGGCAACGGTTCCCACCAACAGGTGGCGAAATCACCTCCGCCGGCTCAAGAGGCGGGAGATCCTGCGTATCGGAATTCGGGATATCTGCCTGGATATACCGATAGAGGAGATCATGGAGGAGCTGTCCATACTGGCGGAGGCGGTGCTGCAGGTGGAGCTGGAGAGGCTGTGGGAGATCCTCGGTGCGAAGGAGCCAGGGGCTGGGTTCTGTCTGCTGGCCTTCGGGAAGTTGGGGGGAGGGGAGCTGAACTACAGTTCCGACATCGATCTGCTGGCGATCAGCGGCAATCCCCTGGACGAAAAGAGCGAGGGCCTTTTCAAAGGGGTGATGGACAGTCTGCGCAAGGATCTCTCTACGCATACCGAAGAGGGTGCCGCCTACAGGGTCGATCTGCGCCTCCGGCCCTTTGGCCGATCCGGGGAGCTGGTGAGCTCCGTGCCCAGGCTCATCCGGTACTATCGCGATCAGGCGGCTGTCTGGGAGCTCCAGGCTCTGCTCAAGGCTCGGCCGGTTGCCGGGAACCGCCGGGTGGGGGAGGCCTTCCTCTCGGAATGCAGAGCCTTATTCCATGAGCCCCGCTCCGCCGAAGATATCATCGCCTCCCTGGAGAAGATGCGAAATACGACCCGGGGCAAGCTGAGTCAGGGCATCGACTCGGGCCGCAACATCAAGTTGGGAGGCGGTGGTATCCGGGATGTGGAGTTTCTGGTACAGGGACTTCAACTCATCCACGCCGGGAAGGCAGGTAGGGCCGTAGCAGGAGGGGAGCTGCTTAGCGGGAATACCCTGACGGCGCTGAAAGCCCTGAGAGAGCAGGGGATCTTGACGGCTTTGCTGGCGGAAACATTGCGCCGGGACTACCTGTTTCTGCGCAGGATAGAACACTACCTGCAGATATTCGAGGACAGACAGACCCACACCCTGCCGAGAGACGAACAGGAGCTTCAAGCTCTTTCCCGGAGGATGCTCGGGCCGGAGTCCGGATCGGCGCAGTTCCTGGAGCGGGTGTCAGCCTGTATGGGGCGGGTGGAGGCTTCCTATCGTCATTTTTTACTGGAGTAGCCCCCATCTGCGGACCCGCAGTTTCAGGCATTGACAGGGGCAACCACGGATACGTACTATCGGGAGCATGGATGAAATTGCCCGGCAACTGAACGCGATTTTGGAGCACACGGTTGCAGGAGCGCTCCTTTCGGCCAGGGGCAGACGCCTGTACTTCCCCCGCGGAATCGTGGCTCAATCCGCTGAGGCCAATAAGGATGCCCACCAGCTCAACGCCACGGCGGGAATCGCCACCCAGGGCGGGCAGCCGCTGTTCCTGTCACCCATAAAAGCCCATATCCCTCAGCTCGAACCTGCGCAGATCTTCTCCTACGCCCCCACCGCCGGAATCCCTGAGCTGAGGGCGAATTGGCTGCGGGAGATGGTGGAGAAGAATCCCTCTCTGAAGAGCAGGAAAACCACCCTCCCGGCGGTGGTCAGCGGTCTCACCCACGGGCTGACCGTGCTTGCGGATCTGTTCGTGGAACCCGGCGACACGCTGATCCTTCCCGACCTGTTCTGGGGTAACTACCGGCTGATCTTCGCAGACCGGATGGAGGCGAAAATTCAGACCTTCCCCTTCTTCAGCCAGGCCGGGACCCTCAACCTGAGCGCTTTGGGCGAGCTGCTGGCCGCCCAGGTTTCGGCCGGTGATGCCTCACTGTCGTCAGCCGGCGGGCAGGGGATCGGCAAGGTCATCCTTCTGCTGAACTTCCCCAACAATCCGACGGGGTACTCTCCGAACACGGAGGAGGCGGCACAGCTCCTGGCACTGCTCGCGGAGACGGCGAACTCGGGAATCAAGCTGCTGCTGATCTGCGACGACGCCTACTTCGGCCTGTTCTACGAGCCGGACATCTACCCCCAGTCGATCTTTGCCGAGGCCTCGGATCTTCACGAGAACATCCTGGCCGTGAAGGTGGACGGCGCTACCAAGGAGAACCTGGTTTGGGGCTTTCGCGTCGGCTTTTTAACCTTTGCCTCCCGGGGTCTGGGGCAGGAGGATGCGGTCTATCAAGCCCTGACTCAGAAGGTGATGGGCGCCGTGCGCTGCTCTGTTTCCAATTCCAATACATTGGGTCAGAGCCTGCTGCTGGGGGCGATGCGGAGCCCTGTCTATGCCGAAGAGAAACAACGAGTGTTCGCTATACTCCGACAACGATATCAACGTTCTCGAGAGATCCTGGGTTCCCTGAACGGGCCTCTGCGGGTCCTCCCTTTCAACTCCGGCTATTTTCTCTGTTTTGATACGGCGGAGGTGAGCGCGGAACGGCTGCGGCAGAAACTGCTGAAGGAGGACGGCATCGGCACCATTTCGATCCAGGATCGTTACCTGAGGGTGGCCTACTCCAGCGTGGATGTGGAGAGGCTCGAAGAACTGTACACGGCAATCATGAGCGCCGCTTCCGATTTGGGCTGACGCCATTGGGTTCGGAATAAGCGTTCAGCCGTCCCTGCCAGGTGCCTCTGCTGTCCATCTGCTCCCGTAAGCGGGAGAGAAAGCGGGCTTTGGCCGGGAAGGGCCGCGGTGCGGCCAGCAGCGCGTCGGGAGTGTCACAGGTCAGGCGCATGATCACCGTGTCCTCGGGCAACCGTTCCAGGGCTTCAATCGTGTATTCCAGATGTCGGCCGGCGCAGGGAACACTCAGCTCCCCGCTAAGATATTCGGAATACAGGGGGCAGCCTGTGGGGATATGGAGGTTGTGTATTTTCACTCCCTCGGGCTTCAGACCGGCGATGTAGTCGATCGTCCGCCGGATCTCATCGATCCCCTCACCGGGTAGTCCGAATATCAGATGTATCGTCAATTTGAGATCAAAACTTCTGCAGATACGAAAGGCTCTGTCGAAATCTTCGACGGTGTGGCCTCTGTTGATCCGACGCAGGCTCTCCTCATTCCCCGACTGGAGTCCCAGTTCCACCCATACGTCGAAGTCCTCCTGCCGGTAGGAGGCCAACAACTCGGCCCTGGCCGGATCGATACAATCGGGGCGGGTGGAAACGGCAAGCTCCCGGAAAGGAGCACAACCCAGGGTAAAGTCGTAGATCCTGCGGAGTGTATCGACGGGGGCGTAGGTGCCGGAGAAGGCCTGAAAGTAGAGGATGTACAGATCAGCCCCGTAGCGGCTGCGGAGAAATTTCCTCCCGGAATCGATCTGTCTGCGCAGGTCCTGCCGCCAGTCTGTCCCCTCTCCCGGGACGCGCCACCCCGCGGCGGTCTCCCCGTAGCCCAGGTAGGGGGCCCGGGAACCCCGCTCATCGCAGTACAGACACCCCGGAGCGCTTCTATCCGGGCCGCGATTGGGACAGGAGAAGCCCGCATCCACAGACACCCGATACACGGCTTGCCCGTACTTCTTCTTCAGATAGGTGGCATAGCTGAGGAACGGTCTTCCCGCCTCCCGCATGGTGGTAATCATATCGCAATTATCGATCCTAGATCAGAGGTAAATTGCGATGTCCTCGCTCGCAGTCTCGCTCGGAAAACGCAATTATCGATCCTAGATCAGAGGTAAATTGCGATGTCCTCGCTCGCAGTCTCGCTCGGAAATGTACTAGCAGCCTTGGGATTGACAAGGGGGTAGGCACTCCCCTAATGTTGCATCGGTGAAACAGGAACTAAAGGCGTTAGGCCTCCCACTGGGACTATCTGTGCTGCTGCTGTTCTCAGGCTGCAGCCTATTTCAGCCTCGGATCATAACCCTCTGTACAAATCGACCGGAGATGGCCGCGTATGTGGAGTACTTCAATACCCTGAGCGCCGATTACCGGGTGGTCCTGTGCTATAAACCCAACCCTGCAGAAAGCGTCATCGGCAGGAACAGGGACGCCGACTTGATCCTGGGACCTTGGCTAAACGGCAGCGCCGCTCGCCGGCACTTCGAATCCCTGGACAGTTTGTTCAACCGAGAGTATCTGAACCGGGATGATTTTTACTCGGGGCTTTTAAACGCGGGGATGTGGGAGGGCAAACAGGAGTTGTTGCCCTTTTCTTTCAACATGCCGGCGATCGTATGCCCCACCGACGCAATCTCGGCGGATGTATCCAGGCTGACAGCCTCCATGGAATACGTGAGGGAAAGGGGCACTGCCTTCAACCAGAGCGTGCGGGATCGGCTTGTGCGCATGGGTTTCTCGCCTCTGTGGCAGCCGGAGTTCCTCTACAGCGCGGCGGAGATCTTTGGGGTCCAATTTCGTGAAACCCCTGAAGGTAGCGTTCACTGGAACTCGGCGCGCCTGCAGGATATGAAGGAGTTCTGTACGGCTTGGATTGACCAGACCAATCTGGGATACGAACAGGACAGCCAATTTCAACGGACCTATCTGTATGAGCCGATGCCGAGGCTCCTCGATTCCGGGCGGATTCTTTTTTACATGTCCGACTCTTCCTCTCTGTTTCGAAACCTGGCGGATCAGTCGCAAGAGGTTGATTTTCGCTGGCTGGGGGCTGAAAATCGTATTCCCGCAGACGAAGAGGTGCTGTTCTTCGGGATCCCCAAAGGATCGAGGAGTCGCAGAGGTGCCCGTTTGTTCCTCACCTGGGTGTTTCAGCCGGAAACTCAAGGAAGGTTGCTCGAAATCAACCAGGAGAAGCGCCTCGATACCTTCGGCATCGCCGGTGGGTTCTCCTCCCTGCGAATCGTGAATGAGAGGGAGTTCCCGCGCGTGTACAGGCAGCTGTTGGGCCGGATTCCACCGGAAGAGATGCTCGTTTTCTCCAAGGCTCTGCCTGTGAACTGGGGCGAGCAAAAAGAACAGATCGTAATACCCTGGCTGGTCAGCTACGTAAGGGGTAGAGCCGATGAAGAACTGCTTTCCCAGCGCCTGATGGAGTTCCGCTCGCCCTAGGTATATCCACACTTTCATCCCCTCACGGTGAACCGTGATGCCGTGATGCAACGCCTTGACAGCCGCCTCGGTGATACGGTAATCTTTAGCTCGATAAGATAAACCCTTTAATGGAGGTACGTTTATGGCTACTGTTGAGCTGAAAAACGTCAAGAAGATCTATGAAGGGGGCGTGTTGGCGGTGGATAACGCCAACATCACGGTCAACGACAAAGAGTTTGTCGTATTGGTCGGCCCCTCGGGATGTGGCAAATCCACCACTCTGCGGATGATTGCCGGGCTGGAGGAGATCACCGCCGGCGAGCTGTACATCGACGGCAAGTTGATGAACGACGTAGCTCCCAAGGATCGGGACATCGCCATGGTGTTCCAGAATTACGCCCTGTATCCGCACATGACCGTCTATGAGAACATGGCCTTCGGTCTGAAGATCCGCAAGTTTCCGAAAAAGGAGATCAGTGATCGAGTGAAGGAAGCCGCCAGGATCCTGGACATCGAGGAGCTGTTGGACCGCAAGCCCAAAGCCCTCTCCGGCGGCCAGAGGCAGCGTGTGGCTGTAGGCCGGGCTATCGTGCGCAAGCCCAAGGTTTTCCTCTTCGACGAACCCCTGTCCAACCTGGATGCCAAGCTGCGTGTACAGATGCGTGCCGAGCTTAGCGCCCTGCACACCAGGCTCCAGGCTACCATGGTCTACGTAACCCACGACCAGGTGGAAGCCATGACCATGGGAGATCGGATCGTGGTGCTGAAAGACGGCTACATCCAGCAGATCGGTTCTCCCCTCGAGCTGTACAACCGGCCGGTAAACCGCTTCGTGGCCGGTTTCATCGGTTCTCCCCCCATGAACGTTCTGCAGGCGACGATCAAAGAGGACAAGGGCAAGTTCCTGGCCGATGAGGGGGATTTCCAGATTGTCCTGTCGCAACGATTGGCCGATGCAGCGCGCTCCTACGTGGGGAAAGGGACGCTGTTCGGCATCCGCCCGGAAGACCTGGTGGTCGCTGAAAAAGAGGTTGCAGGGGAAACCTTCACCGCCAAGGTCGAAGTCGTGGAGCCGCTGGGGGCGGAGATTTTAATGTACGTGAGCACGGCGCAGAATCCGAGCATTATTGTGCGCACCCCGCCGCATTACGATTTTCATGTCGGTGATTCCGTCTCGTTGAAACCCGCCATGGACAAGATTCACTTCTTCGATCTGGAAACCGAGAAGGCTGTCGTCTAACGCCGAGCAAGCACTCGCGAGAATTCGGGCTGCCCTGGAATCACAATCCGGGGCAGCCTTTTTTGCCGGGGATCCGATATCTTGAAAATACGCAGGGAGAGACCTGAATCCATGGTTGCATTAATCGAGAAACTGAAAAATCGGGAGAAGATCTTCGCCACCACGCTGGTTTCGATTCAATGGAGCGGCGTTATCGAGATCTTCAAGAAAGACGTTTTGGATTTCCTCATTCTCGATCTGGAACACGGATCGTTTTCCATCGAAGCCGTGGAGAATCTGATTCGCACAGCCCGAGCGTACGAGCTGCCGGTGATCGTCCGTGCTGCCGACACGCTCTACCATCTGCTCTCCCCATGCCTCGATGCCGGGGCGATGGGGGTGCTCGTGCCCCGGGTGGAAAGCGAGGATCAAGCCCGGGCAGCCGTCGATAGTGTTCGCTTCCCGCCGCAGGGGCGCAAAGGATTCGGCGGATTTTCCCTGGTCAGAGAGTGGGGGGGAGTCGAACAGTTTAACTCCCACATCGTCGTGCTGCTGCAGATCGAATCACGGCGGGGGATCGACAATCTGGAGGATATCCTGGCCGTGGAGGGGATTTCGGGAATCATGGTCGGACCTTCCGACCTTTCCATCGATCTCGGCGTGCCTCTATGCTACGACCACCCCCGCCTTATAAAAGCCGTCGAGTGGGTGTTGACCGCCTGTCAGAGCCGGAAGCTGTCCTGCGGCATCTACTGTGCAACGGAACCGTTGATATCTCTTTGGCGCGATCGAGGGATGAATATCATCTGGTCCGGCTGTGCAACGGATTTCATCTCCCGGGGCTACGAGGGGCTCTGCAGCTTCATCAAGACCCTCGACTAGCAACTGGCTGTGTTCGCGCTGTAACTACCTCCGCTTGACAGACACCTGGTACTCACCCAGTATCGCGCTCAGGTTTTCATTCACCCCGCCGCTGGACTGTTCGATGACAGAGATCATCGAGTCGATGATTCCCTCGCTCACGCTTATGCCGCGGAGCGAACAGAATCCCTTGAACATGTTGTGGATCGGAACCGGTACGCCCTTCACCAGCACGTCGATCTTTTCCATACTTTTCCTCCTTGGGCACTTTGTTGTTGGACTCGAATGGTTTTAAAGCAAGTTCCGTGCCAGGATTGCCGTCGGCGACACCAGCGAATAATTGTTTGTTCTATGGTGATTTAGATGAAGGGGACCTTCTGATTTCCGATCGATGAGACCGATTCGCTTACGTATAGGTAATACCGGCGCGGAACGAAGTACAAGCTGGTAACCGCCGCTGCCTGCATACCCCGCGCCAAATAAGTGAAAATTTTTCTTGCGCCGTCACAGCTTTGGGTTTACCATGAGACATCCCTGCATCGGCTGGCGAGGTGAGTTCACCGCAGGGATAATAAATCTATTTTTCGAGGAGGTCCTATGGAATCTATCATCATCATGGTCGTTGCCTTTGTCGGATATCTCCTTGCCTACAGGCTGTACGGACGGTTTGTGGGCAAGAAGATATTCGCCTTGAGCAACGCGAACAAGACACCCGCTGTCCAGATGGAGGATGGCCAGGATTACGTACCCACTCGAAAGGGGATAATCTTCGGTCACCACTTCACCTCGATCGCCGGGACCGGACCCATCGTCGGGCCGGCCATCGCTATTATCTGGGGCTGGGTGCCAGCACTTATCTGGGTGTTCGTCGGTACTATAGTCATGGGCGCGGTGCACGACTTCGGGGCGCTCGTGATGTCCCTGCGCAACCAGGGCAAGTCGATCTCGGAAATCACCTCCAGGTACGTGAACAGTCGCACCCGGACAATCTTCTTCCTGATCGTCCTGCTGGAGCTGTGGATCGTGATCGCGATTTTCGCTTTGATCATCGCCATCGTCTTCGGCATGTACCCTCAGTCCGTGTTCCCGATCTGGATGGAGATTCCCATCGCCATGTTTCTGGGCTGGATCATCTATAAACGGGGCGGCAACCACGTCCTCTTCTCCATCCTCGCCGTGATCTTCATGTACGTCACCGTGGTGATCGGTGCCTACCTGCCCCTGACCATGCCCGCGATCGCCGGTATACCCACCACGGGGGTGTGGTGCATCATCCTGTTTATCTACGCCTTCCTCGCCTCCACTCTTCCGGTGACGACCCTGCTGCAGCCGCGGGACTACATCAACTCCCACCAGCTAGTTGTGGCCATGGCGTTGCTGCTGATCGGCGTGATTGTCGCAGGCGCCAGGGGAATGCTGAATGTAGTGGCACCAGCCGTGCAGGCTGTTCCCGCGGGAGCGCCCCCGTTGTGGCCGATGCTGTTCATCACCATCGCCTGCGGCGCCATCTCGGGATTCCACTCCCTGGTCTCCTCCGGAACCACGGCCAAGCAGGTGAGGCAGGAGGAGGACGCCCTGTTCGTGGGCTACGGCTCCATGGTCTTTGAAGGGGTACTGGCCGTTTTCGTGATCATCGCGGTGGCCGCCGGTATCGGAATCGCCTACACCACAAAGGATGGAGCGGTGCTCACCGGAACCGCTGCCTGGACATACCACTACGCCAACTGGGCCGGAGCAGCGGGATTAGGTTCCAAGGTGTCAGCTTTCGTAATCGGGGCTGCCAACATGGTCGCCGCCTTCGGCATCCCTAAGAATATTGCCATCGTAATCATGGGCGTGTTCGTAGCCTCCTTTGCCGGAACGACCCTGGACACCGCCACCCGCATCCAGCGCTACGTGGTCCAGGAGCTGGCCGGAGACATCAAGCTCGGCTTCATGCAGAACCGCTATGCGGCCACGGCCTTCGCCGTGATCACCGCCGCAGTTCTGGCCTTTGCCACCGGAGCGTCGGGAGCCGGCGCGCTGACACTCTGGCCGCTGTTTGGAGCGACCAACCAGTGTCTGGCCGCCCTCGCGTTGTTGGCGATTACTATTTATCTCAAGCCGCGGGGCGGGCTACGCTATCTGGTTTCAGGCATTCCCGCAGCCTTCATGATCGTCATGACCACCTGGGCTCTGATCTTGAATGAGATCAACTTCATTAAATCCGCCAATATCATGCTGAGCATTATTAATGGATGTATAGTCCTGATCGCCCTCTGGATCGTGGTTGAAGGTCTGAATGCCTTCTTCGGCGCGAAAACTTTGGAGGCTCGAGCCCAAGCTTAGGGTTTTAAAAAAACTTTCGAGTAAGCAAAAAAGAGGAGGCCATTTTTGGTCTCCTCTTTGCTTTTTGGTCCACATCCGGATAGAATGCTGCCATGAACGATGATTTCAGCGAGCTGGTGCGAAGTTTGAACCGCCTGTTCTGGACCTTGACAGCTGTGGCCGTGGCCTTCCTGGGATTGGGTTACCTGCTCCGTCGCATGGAGATCACGGTCTCCTCCTCGGGGAACCTTAAGGTCTGGGGTATTTTCCTGCTGACCCTTGCTGCGATCCTGGGAGTAGCCTTGCCGATCCTGCTGCGCACGGTCTTCAACAAACGGGCCGTGGATACGACGCAGGTGACCATGGCGGACTTTGTAGCGCATCAGAGAAGGCTGGTTGTGATCCCCATTTCAGCCGCCTACGTGGCGGGTGTTGCCTATATCCTGGTAGTCCCCGGTCTGTACCTGTACGGATCGGTGCTGTGCGGACTGTACGGCATCTACAGCGCCATCCCCCAGGAACGGAAGTTGAAGGGGGAGATGCGCTACTACGGACTGGGAGAGAAATGAGCCGACCTCACTGGGTCGAACAAATTCGTCTGTTCTTCAAGGATCTCGAGATCATCAACAGCAACAAGGCCACGGATATGCTGGAGTTCGAGCTGCTGGAGCTTCGCAACATCTTCGCCCTGCTGCTGTTCGGTTCCTTCGTGGGCATGCCGGCTCCGCCCGTGCACATCACCCTGCAGCTGCTTCCCCTCATGGAAAGGGACGTCCAGCTGATGCTGAGGCGCATCAACGTTGCCCACGATGCCCTGGCCGAGGTGGTTTCCACCCTCGGCGAACCGTAAACATGGGTGGATCATGAGTCAGGTCGAAGCGTGAACGCCCGCGTCCTGTTTTTTGTTGGTAAAGGGGGTGTGGGGAAGTCCACCAATTCCTCTTTATTTGCCCTGAAGCTGGCCCGCAGCGGCAAGCAGGTACTGCTGAACTCCATCGATCCGGCCCACAACCTTCACGACATCTTCCAGGTCTCTCTGGGCCCGAAGCCCAAACAGATAATTCCCGGTCTGGAGGTGATGGAAACGGATCTCGATCAATGGGTGAAGAAGTACCTCAAGGACACGGAGCGGGATTTCCGTTCGGTGTACAAGTACCAGGAGGCGTTCAACCTCCATCGCTACTTCAAGACGCTGAAATACTCCCCCGGTCTCGAGGAATACGCGGTTCTGCTCGCCCTGGTGGATACGCTGCGCCGCTTCGCAGACAGGGATTATATTGTGTTCGATACGCCCCCTACCGCCCTGACCCTGAAGTTCCTCGCCCTCCCGGATGTTTCGTTGCTCTGGCTGCAGGAGCTGTCCCAGTTCAGACAGCTGATCCTCGACAAAGAGCAGATCATCACTCGCATCAAACAGGGGCGCAAGCAGGGCAGCAGAGAGCGGGACCCGATTCTCGGCAAGATCGCCGATATGGTGGACCTGTACAGGGGGTTGGCCGAGCTGCTGAAGGTTCCCGATACCACCAGGACATTCCTCGTGCTCAACCCGGATGAGCTGTCCCTTGCCGAATCACAGCTGATCTGGAGGGAGATGTCGAATCTGGGGATGCGGATTCCCTACCTGATCCTCAACAAGGCAAAGGCGGACGGGGAGTTCGTCAAACAGATCGAAAAGCACTTCCCCCATGCCCGGGTGCTCGTTCTGCAGGCCGTGGTAGGAAAGGAGCTGACCGGAATCGAGACCCTCGATTCCGTCCAGCTGCCGCTGGATATCGCCGAGCTTTGAGCCAGAGGTGGGCTTCCACTTCGACTATGCGTCAACCGGACGTGGACTATATATCAACTAGACGTTGACGATCTGAACCCAGTGTTCGGGAAACTCCTGTTTGAACTGCTCTTCCAACTCTTTGAGGGTGTCGGACTGCTGAACCAGGGCCAGGAGAGTACAACAACCGTGGGTGCTGTGCACCGCCTTGGTAAACACGTAGAGCTTGTTCTGCTTATCGTTGTAGCGAACCCGCTCCACCAGGCCTAGATGGGAGACCGGTAGGTTGCTCTCCTTTTCGATAACCCGATCGAGAACACTGTCGATCTTCTTGATCATTGTTTGGGTCATGACTTCAATATAGTATTTGAGCTATATATCGTCAATTCAGTCCGCTGGCTCGCCGGTTCAGAAGGACAGATCCGTGTCCTCCTCTTCGAAGAAGCTGTCCTCCTCCCCGAAGAACTCCTCCTCCCCCTGCTCGGACAGATCCGTGGGGAAGTTCCCGTCGTTGCGTTTGGCATAGAGCTTGGTGATGTAGCGCAGCTCGGCCATCTTCTCCCCCAGCTCCTGTTTCTCCCGGTCGAAGCGGCTGAAAAATGCAGCGGAGGACAGCCCCGGCTCGATCTGACCGCGACCGTAACCCTGGTGGTAGTAACCTTCCAGCTCGATCAGGCGGAAGTACACCCGCTCGAAGATGAAGAGGATCTTACGCAGCTCCAACAGCTCCCCGATGAGCTCCTTCTTCTCCCGCAGGCTCTCCATGCGGCCGCCGATCCGCCCGTGCCGGTCTTCCTCGTACCATTTGCGCAGGATCTGGGTGTTACCCTGAAGATCACCGTAGGCGCCGTCGAAGCGGCTCTTCAGCTGCAGGTAACGATCGGCGTAGAATTTGATGGCCCGGAGCGCGTTTGCCTTGAAGACCTCCAGGCGGTCCGCGTACCATTCCCTCTCAAAGGTCTCGAGATCCGAAACGGCTACGGGGATCTCCCGGAACAGCTCGCCGGGGCGTTTCTCGACCACCGTGCCCGGTTCGGCATACAGCTCCTGGCCGCTGTCATCGATACAGGAGACCCGGCCCTCTTCGGCGGTGACCAGGATTTCTCCTCCCGGACTGAGGGTGACGTTGAAATCCGTACCCCGCACGCCCATCAGGGCGCTCTCCGTGGCAACCTCGACACTCTGCCGCCCGGATAGCTTGGCCACCTTGACCGAAAGGCTGCCGGTGATCAAGCCGATCGTGGTTGTATTATCCCTGCCGATCTTGTTCATCTCGAAGTAGTAACTCGTGTTGGGAGAGATCTTGACGATCGCCGGGGCGCTGCGCGGGCTGTCGAGTTCAACCTCCGCATATCCGGTCTCATCCGTGCGCAGGAGGTCGTAGTTCTCGACTCCCATGCCGATATACACATCCCAAGCGGGGATCGTCTCCCGGTTTCGGTTGATTTCTACTCCCTCTTCCAGATAGGCGATGGAACCAATCTTCGACTGGGCCCCGGCAGGCAAGCCGGCCAGCAGAGCCAAAGCGAGTGTGAACCATCCGATCTTGAAAAACTTCATTTTTCGAACCCCCTCCTTAGACACTCTCCACCTTTGTAAATATAGCACGTAATCCGTCGATTTTATCGGGAACATCTCCAAAAACCTTGCGCCAGATCGCTGGACTCTCCATGCACAGGTAGATCGGAACGGATAATTTTCTTTTCAACGCCTCGTACAGGGTTTGGTAGATAGGCGAACGCATCTTCTGGGGGTAACGGAACTTGCCGTCCCGACAGGGAACGAATTCCTCGTAGAGAAACGCCTTTTCTCCCAGCTTTTCCTTCAGCACCGGGGTGTAGCGCATCGTGCCCAGGCTGATCCAGGCTATGCGCTGGGAAGGGAACTGCCCAAGAACCTCCACAAGGCGCAGATACTCCTCCTTCCAGTTCTCCGAGAAAAAGATCGGGTCGAAGTGGAAAGCCAGACGGTAGCCTGCCTCCAGAACTTTACGCGCGGCGTGGAGACGATCGGTCAGGCTGCTCGCCTGGGGCTCGTGAGCATCGATGTAGGCTTGAGGGTTAACGGAAAAGCCGATCACGGCATTTCCCTTCTGCCTGATATCCAGGATATGGTCGACGAAGTGCGTCTTGGTCTTCAATTCAAAATACACGTTCGGATACCGGGCCAGGGCGGTGATGAAGACTTCGGACAGGCCGAACAGTGGATCGAGGAGCAGGGAGTCACCGACCTCTCCGGTCCCCGCGCGGATCGTGACGTTGGTGTTTTGCCGGGCCAGCTCCTGCAGCCGTGCAATGGATCGTTCCGGCTCCAGATACACGGTGAGGGGCGAAAAGTTCAGATAGCTCTCCATGATGCAGTACCCGCAGCCCAGCGTGCAGCCCAGGTACAGATCCACGGTGATGTAGTTGCAACAGATGTGGCCCCTGGAACCGGGGCAGGAGGTCACGGTTTTGCCCCGGGGTCCGCATACAAACAGGGTGTGGCGATTCAGATGCTCTTGGGGGATTTCCTCCCGGCTCTGCACGGCATGGACCGGAACGCCGGGCAACTGCTGAACGGCTCTCCGCAGATAGGGAGACTCGGCCACCCCCTGCTCTGCGTATACCCGATGGATCAGCTCAGCGTAATAGCTCGAGGAGGGCATCCAGGTGTCCTTCCAGTGTCTGAAGTGCGCTGAGCTTGCCGTCGAAAGATTTGACACTGTCGAATTGGAACTCAACAGTTAAGGCGTCTCCCTCGAAATACGGAGGCGGCTTCACCTTCACCCCGCTGCCCCTTAGCAGCTCCTCTTCCACGGCTGAAAAGCGCCTTTCCAAAGCGGTCAGGGTGGGGAAACGCAGTCGATGGACCGCTTCGATCGGGTTCTGATCCTGAAAAGCCCGTTTCACTACGCGCCTGATTTCAGCTTGAGAGAGTTCGCGCCTGCGGCTGACTTCGAACAATTCGTTCAGGAATTGCCGGCGTTGGCTGAAGGTGAGGCTGCCGGTCTTTAGCCCGGCAAACACCTCCCCGGGAAGGTTTTTCACCCGATCCGCGCTCTTCAAGTCGACCTGCCCCTTCGCAACCAGGGTTTTGGGCCTCTGCGGGAGAGCGGCAAAGGCGGCGATCTTGGCAGCCAGCTGAGGGTCCCGGTGACCCTCGATTAATGGACTAAGGTCGGAAAGCGGATCGATCAGAGTCGGACCGGCAGACAAATCCTGGGGGGCTGCTCCTGAAGCAGCCAGGTATTCACCCATCCTCTCCTTCTCCGGCCAGCTGTAGCCCCCGGCCCGGTTTTCCAGCTTCAAGGCCAGGGAGAGCATCTCGGTCCGAGAACAAGAGGGGATGACCAGGCAATTCACCTGCTTCAGACGCCGGCGCCTGGCCGAGCGTAGAATCTGGAAGCCCCAAATCAGCGTATCCGAGCAGATCGGAAGCGGTGGATACAGATTCTTTTCGATAAGGTCAGACCGTGGCGCCAGTCCGTCGCTGAAGATATCCAGCTCCGTGCTCAGGGAGCCGATTTCAGCAGGGGTTAAGGTCTGAAAACCTGCCATGGATCTAGAGTAGCAGAGTCTTTTGCATTATCCAAGTCGGTTCTGTATCGCCTCTATCGCCGACGGGAATCTGCCGATACGGTTAGTGATGGGTCGATCCTGGTTTGCTCTGCTGCTGTTTGTCCCCTTGTTCCTGGCTTCAACCGATCTGCCCGCCGAAGTGGTTCCGGTTCGCCCGGCTCTGCATTGGGCCGCGGAAAACGGACTGATCGATATCGCAGGTCTGTTGCTCGAGCAGGGTGCCGATGCGGATGAGACGGATCACTTCGGAAACACGGCCCTGCATCTGGCCCTGGCCTACCCCGATTTGATCGAGCTGCTTCTGGAGAACGGGGCGGATGTAAACGCCAAAAATGCCCTGGGCAATACCCCGCTCCATCTGGCGGTGAAAGACAGGCGGGCTGTGGAGACGCTGCTGGCAGCCGGGGCCGATGTCAATGCCCGCAACGGATTGGGCAAGACTCCGCTTAACTACGCCATGCGGCAGGGAACCTCCCCATATTCCCTTTCGATCATCGAAATCCTGATCCGGGCCGGGGCGAAATAACCGTTCGGGCTGAATCCCCGCTGGCGATTCCGAAAGACTCTGCGCTGTTCTGTCGAAATGAGCACGGTCTCAAGCCCCGGGATCCAGGCAGGGATTGAAGTAGCCGAATCGAAGATCGGGAAAGCGAGCCTCGAGAATCCGCAGGAATCTGAGCATGCCGACCGTTTCCCCCTCGGGTTGGAAGCCGATTCGCGCCAGGTACCACTCGGGATCGATGTTCAGATTCCGCATTTGGATGAGGTCGATCCCCGTCTTGTCGACCAGCTCGCTCAGAGCCTCCAGTTCGGCCCGTTCATCCGTGAAACCCGGCAACACGAAGTAGTTCAGGCTGACAAAGCCGCCCAGGCTCTTCATGACCCGAATCGAGGTCTTGACCGTTTCCAGGTCGTAGCCCTTGGGCCGGTAGTAGCTATGGTAGTACGACGGCCGACAGGAGTTCAGGCTGACCCGGATGCTGTCCAGCCCGGATTCGCTCAGAAGCCCCACCCGATCGGGCAAGCTGGCGTTGGTGTTCATGTTGATGGTCCCCCTGCCGGTCGCCCGGCGCATCATACGGATCGATTCGGCTATCGGGCCGGCTTGAAGCAACGGTTCCCCTTCGCATCCCTGGCCGAAACTGACAACGGCCCGGGGAGCTTTCTGAAGATGGGCAGTCGCCACTTGGGCGATCTCGTCGGGCGTGGGAACAAAGCGAATCCTTTCCTGGGTCGCACAAATATCGGTGCCCTCCTGCAGGCTGATGCAGCCGAGGCAGCTGGCGTTGCAGGCGGGGGAGGTGGGCAGTGGGGCTTCCCAGCGCCGGAGGAAGTAGTTTTTGGCGGCCGGACAACCGTAGCCCAGGGCGCAGTTGCCCAGGTGCTGGATGAGGCGATTGTTCCTGTGCTGTTTCATCATCCGGAGGGCGTTCTGCTGGATCTCAGCCGGATCGAAACGATCGCTGTCCTGGCGGGGGTCCTCATCGATCCGCAGGGCTGAAACCACGAGGCCGTCGTTGTGCCAGCCCACCGCTGTATAGGCGAAGAGGGGCAGAACCGCAGCCTCCGCTGAGCTCTTGTACGCGGTGGAATAAAGCTGGGTGTGGGCCGGGGCGATGAACGCCGCTACCGCCTGGAGTCGGCTGTTTTCGGTATAGGGATTCCGCTCCAGCACCCGAAAGGTGGCCGAACTCCGATCGTAGCCGACGGGCAGCCGGCCGGGCAGCTGAAACAGCTCACTGCCCGGCGGCAGGGGAATCCAGTCCCCGGGCTGCAACCGTACGTAGCGCCCGGCGCTGGCGCCCACCATCTCCAGGTCGGAGAAATCGAGGATATTTCCGGTTTCATCGGCAAAGAGCAGGCTGGGCGTTTGAAAGCTCATGTCGCGATCTCCTGCAGCAGCGAAAACGATTATCGCGATCATAACAGGAACGGACGCCTTGTTCACCTGTTTAGCCCGTAAAACCTCAGCTTGACGGCGTAGAGGGGGAGTGCTAAACTGTTTTGTAGCGACGAGCAGCCTTCCGTAAGAGGGGGATAATATGGCAAAAAAACTGTTTATCTTGTTAGTGATCGTTGGATTGGTCGCTTTTCTGGTGAATTGTAAAACCGCTCCCGAGCCGGAAGAACCGGTGGTAGCGGAAACACCCCAGGAAGAGCCGGAGAAAGCGGAGGAACCCGTGGTGGAGGCTCCCAAGGAGGAACCTGTGGAGGAACCCGCGGTCGAGGTGGCTCCGATCACGGATGAGGAGATTCAAAAGGCGCGCAACGCCATTGCCAGGGCCAGGGAAGCCGAGGCGGACTACTACGATCCAACAACGCTGAAGGAAGCTGAAGATGCCTTGAATGCGGCCCTGACGGTCCGCAGGTCCGATCCGACGACGGCCCGCAGGCATTTGGCGCAGTCTGTGGTTATGGCCAATTCGGCCTTCGACAACGCCGTGGCTGCGGCGGCACAGGAGCTGGCCCAACGGGCCGAAAGATTGAACAAGCAGCTGCTGGCGATACACGCAGATAAATTCCTGCCTGCGGAATACAACGCCGCGGTTGCCGGTGCGCCGGAAGCGCAGAAGTTGTTTTTGGCCGGCCAACTGGTGGAAGCCAGGGAAAAAGCCTATGCCACTCTTGCCGATATGTCCAACCTGCTGGAACGGCTGCGGGAACGCCAGCGCTGGATAGAAATTTTGAAACGCGACATCAATCAGTATCTGAAGGAGGCTGAAGAGCTCGATGCCCACGTGCGGGCGCCTCTGAAATTCCAGCGGGCCAACGGGCTGTATCTGGAGGGGATAGAAGCCTACCAGAAGTACAAACTGTTCGAGAGTGAAGAGCTTCTCGGCAAGGCACGAGAGGAGGCCCTTGCCCTGGTCCAGCTGGCCAAGACCTCAGGGGAGCAGCAGAAGAAGCAGGCCGAAGTGCTGATGCGGGATGTGATGAAGGAGCTGGAGGAGGCTTCCGGACTAACCGTTGTGACCGATGAGGGCACGCTGATCACTCCGGAAGAATGGTCCGGGGAGGAGATCATCGAGCAAGTCGAAGAGGGCGAGCCCCAATCCCTGCTCGGCCCGCCCGAGTTCCGCCATCCTGCTGAACGGGTATTGATTCCCGAAGGATCCGTGGTTGTCGTTCTGGGGGATGAGGTGGAGGAGAATCTGCTGGCCCAGGCCAAAGAGCTGTGGAGACAGGGTGTGGTCGAATGGAACTCCGGCAACTACAGTTTGGCCGAAGAATACTTCAACGAATCCAAGAAGCTTGTCGAGGTCTACAAGGCTCAAGCGGTGAATCCGGACTATCCTATCTACCTGGTACGTCTGATCCCCGAGCGCCGGGACTGCCTGTGGCGCATCGCCGAGTACGATTTCATCTACGCCAATCCCTATATGTGGCCGAAGATCTGGAGACGCAACCGCAAGCTGATCCAGCATCCAGACCTCATCTATCCGGGTTGGAAGCTGGTGATCCCGCCGAAGTGATCAACCGGTCCGGTTAGAGTGAAACAATCGGGGCTGTCCGGATATCCGGGCAGCCCTTTTTCCCGAGTTCTGGTCTCACCCCTCCTCTTCCTCCAACTCGGGATCCAAATCCCTGAAGCGACTCTTCAATTGCCCGGTTCGTTCGGCCAGAGCTTGAGCCGAGCTCGCCTCCACGACCAGGCGCAGGTACGGCTCTGTGTTGGACTTGCGCAGATTGAACCACCAGTCGGGGAAATCCAGGCGGATACCGTCGATGTCGGTCAGCCTGGCCCCGGGTAGAGCGCCGTATTCGGACAGAATTGCCTGAATAATGCGGTCCTTGGCCTCGGTCCTGAAGTTGATTTCCCCGGAGTAGTGGTACTTGATGATTTCAGCGACCAGCTCGGAAAAAGAGCGCTCGGCCTTGGAAAGTATCGCCAGGACCAGCAGGGCAGCGATCATCCCGGAATCGCAGAAGTAGTTGTCCCGGAAGTAGTAGTGACCTGCCAGCTCACCGCCGTAGATGCCCCGGGTGTCCCGAAGCAGCTTCTTGGCGTGGGAGTGACCCACTTTACAGATCACCGGTTTGCCCCCCAGGGCTTGCACGTACTCAACGACGCTGCGGGAGGTGCGTACGTCGTAGGTCACCACCTCGCCCCGGTGATTCTGGCCGGATTGGCGAAAGAAGTGCAGCCCCAGCAGGGCGATGATCAGATCGGGGGAGACGAAGCGGCTGTTCTCGTCCACGAACATCACCCTGTCACCGTCTCCGTCGAAGCAGATGCCCAGGTCGGCCTTCTCCGCCAGTGTCCGCTTTTTCACATCGGCCAGGTTGGCTTCGATCAGGGGGTTGGGCGGATGATGGGGAAAGCTGCCGTCGGGCTGGTCGTACATCGTGATGATCCTGCCCCGCAGGTTCCGCATCACATCATGGATGAACACCGAAGCCATCCCGTCGGAACAGTCGATCACTGCCTTGATCCCCTTGACCGCCTCTACATAGGGCTCGAGGTGCTTCAGGTATGCCTGGCGGATATCCAGGGTACTCAGTTTGCCGGGGACGGGAGCCGGGGAGAGTTCGCCTTCAACCATCTGCTCCAGCCGTTTCAAGCCCGTGTCGTAGCCCACGGGGATAGCCTGGGCGCGGGATATTTTCAGGCCGTTGTATTGCGAAGGATTGTGGGAGGCGGTTATCATGACGCTTCCCCCGTACTCGAAATGGGCCGTGGCAAAGTAGACCGAGGGGGTGGAGCATAGACCGATGTCGGTTACATCGCAGCCGGCATCCAGCATCCCCCGGCTCAGGGCTTCGAAGATCTCCCCGGAGCTTTCCCGGGCGTCTCTGCCCACCAGGATCCGATTGGTCTCCAGGAGGGTGGGCAGAAACAAGCCGATCCGATAGGCCAGATCTTTGTCCCACTCCCGGTTGTATACACCCCGAATGTCGTAGGATTTGAATACTCCCATGGGGCGATTATAGCACCCACTCCATACATGATCCACCGGTTCCAATATCACCGCTGGAAGTCGAAAAACCTAATATAGTGGTTGACGATTTACTATAAAGTACTATAATATACTATAAGGTATTTTAATGGACAAAGAGAATGCATGCAGTTAAGCCTTCGGAAACCACCTCCGGAGTCCGCACCGGGGTCGGTGAAAACGGGGAAGTGATGACCCTATCAGAGGTAGCCGTCTACCTTCGCCTGGCGGAAAAGACGGTTTTGCGGATGGTGCACAGAGGGCAGATTCCCTGCGCCAAAGTTGCCAGCCAATGGCGATTCCTGCGATCGTTGATCGATGACTGGTTGATTGCCAAGATGCGGGTGGTACCGCAAAACGATCTGGCCCGTTTGATTGAAAGCTCACCGGAGGTAGTACCCCTCACACCACTTCTCAAAGCGGAGCACGTGGTCCTGGATTTGCGGCCGGGGAGCAGGGAAGATGTGCTTCACCAGCTGGTTCAACCTCTCCTGCGGACCCGCTTCATCGATCGGGAGAAGCCCTTTGTCGACAAGCTGCTGGAACGGGAAAGGATCGTTTCCACTGCCGTAGGCAGGGGAGTAGCCATACCGCACCTGCGCAATCCCCAGGAGAATCCCGGGGGCGGCCCGGTACTGGTTGTGGGAATCTGTAGGGAGGGTACGGACTTCGAAGCCCAGGACGGGGAAAAAACACATTTGTTTTTCCTCCTCTGTTCGGACAGTGAAGTGGTGCATTTGCGGGTGCTTGCCAAGGTCAATCGGATCGCCGGCCGGAAAGATGCGATGACCCGCCTCATCGGTGCCGAATCGCCGGCGGAGGTTATAAAGATTCTGGTGAGAGCGGACCAGGAAGGAGCGTGATCATGGGTTTGTTTGCCAGTTTTCGCCCGGAGTGCATTCAGATCGGGAGCGAGGCACGGAACAAGGGGGAGGTGCTTGCCGATCTGGCCCGGCTGGCCAAGAAGAGCAAGGTGTTGGGCAAGGTGCCGGAGAAGCGCATCCTCGATGCCCTGGAGGAGAGGGAGCAGGTAGGCACAACAGGATTCGGCAACGGAATTGCCATTCCCCATTGCGGTCTGGAGGATATCGACGAGTTTGTGGTCGGATTGCTTATCGCCCCGGAGGGAATCGATTTCGATTCCCTGGACGGGAAGAAGATCACGACCTTTTTCTTTATTATTGGACCCAAGTCCCAGAGAAACCGTCATATCCAGCTGCTGTCGGCGATCTCCAAGATCCTCAAGAATCCCGAGGTGATTCAACGTTTTCTTGAAGCGTTTAATGAAAATCGAGTACGACAGATCGTGGAGGAGCTGTTTCGACTCGTCGATGTAGGGATTTCTCCCGGCCAGCAGATGGGCAGATGCCTGTTTCAGGTGTTTGTCCAAAGGGAGGAGTATTTCGAGGATCTTCTCCAGGTTTTTTCCGCCGCTGTAGAGGGTTCGATCGCAGTGATCGAAACCAACGCCGCCGGTTACTATCTGCATCGGATACCTCTATTCGCTGCCTACTGGACAGAGAGCCAGAAGGGATTTTGCCGCCTCATCCTTGCCGTTGTCGATAGAGACCTCTGCAATGACGTGATCCGGCGTATCCACACCGTAGTGGAGGATATAGAGAACAATCCCGGAGTGCTGATCACCGTTCAGGAGTTGTTTTACTCCAGCGGTTCTCTCGAATTCTAAGGCTATCGGAGTCAGTTGTGTTGCAAGCAGTTCAGAGTTACTTCCAAGCCCACCCTGTTCCGGTGTTGTTGGTTGTAGGTATCATCACCCTGGCCGGATTCTACCTGGGCAAATCCATGCGTTTTGTGCGTTTGCCCTCGATTATCGGATTTATGATCGTCGGTGTTTTTTTGGGTCCCTCGGTCCTGGGTCTGCTCGGGGAGGAGTTGAAAGAGTCAATCGGCTTCATCACCGAAATCGCCCTGGGTTTCGTAGCCCTCAGTATCGGTCTGGAGCTCACCTTCTCCGCACTCAAAAAACAAGGGCTCGGAATCATTCTTATCATCATTGCCGAATCCTTCCTGGCTTTCGCCGTGGTCACGGCGGGGGTGTTCCTCCTGACCCGCAACCTTGCCCTGGCACTGATCTTTGGCTCCCTGGCTCCGGCCAGCGCGCCGGCCGGAACGGTAGCTGTGATACAGGAGTTCAAGGCCAGGGGGAATTTGACAAACGCACTCTATGCTGTGGTCGGCTTTGATGACGGACTGGCGATCATCATCTTCGGTTTCGCCTTTGCCATTGCCCGCAGCTTGCTGCTGCACCAACACGGTGCGGCCCCGGAAGCGACGTGGCTGTTGATTTTTGCCCCCTTGTTGGAGATCGGACTGAGTTGTCTGAGCGGTGCAGTGATAGCCGTTGCTTATCGCCTGTTGGCCAGCCGGCTGACGGAGCGAAGAGACCTGTTCATCCTCACCTTCGCCACCGTCCTCATCACCGTAGGCATCTCCGAGGTGCTGCACATGTCTTTGATCCTGACGAATCTGGTCGTAGGTTTGGTAGTCGCGAACACCCAACCGCCGGCGCTCACTGATAAGATCAAGGACGATCTGACCGAGGTGATGCCCCTTTTATTCGTGCTCTTTTTCGTGTTAGCCGGATCGAATCTTGACCTGGCTATGCTTCCCTCTCTTGGACTGATCGGGGTAATCTATATGATGAGTAGATCCGCGGGGCTTATGGGTGGGGCCTGGATCGGTGCCGTCGCAGGTCGGGCAGAACCGAAGATCCGAAAATACCTGGGATTGGGTATTCTTTCTCAGGCCGGAGTCGCAATCGGTCTTGCCCTGGTGGTGACACAGGCCTTGACACCTCTGGGACCGTGGGGAGCCCAGCTAGGTGCCCTGATCATCACCACCATCACCGCGACCAGCATAATCTTCGAAATCGTGGGACCGATCCTCTGCAAGTTGGGCCTGCAGAAGGCTGGAGAAATTCCTATCCAAGATTTAAAAGACGGACAATCCTAGTCGAACTTCCCTGCTTGACACGGGAAAATCAAAGCTCTAGCATGATTCTCTCTGGCAGCCCATGGTAGATACCGGCGTAGTGTCGACAGAATACAGCGAGTTGAAAGTCCTCTTTCTGTCCGGATACGCCGCGGATGGGGCGGAACTCTCCGGTGATCAACCGGGGGAGCTTCTGCAAAAACCCTTTTCCCGGGTCGATCTTCTGAGGAAGCTGCGGCAGCTGATCGACGAGTAATCCAACTTTTTTTTATTTTCACTTTCTTTCGGAAATCCCTTGACATACGTTTCTTTATGAAGTAACGTTCATTTTTGTAGTAACGTTTCTATGAACAGTAACGAAAGGGAAGAATTGCAGGCGCTTGATCAAATAGCCGGGATCCTGGCCAGGATCGAGGATCGAAAGTTGATCCGTGAGTTCCTGATCTGCATCCTGACGAAGTACGAGATCAAGGAGATCGCCGGCCGTTGGGAGTTGGTGAAGCTGCTGTACGACGGCATGAGTCAACGGCGGATCGCCGAGCAGCTCGGGATGAGCCTCTGCAAGATCACCCGGGGATCGAAAGAGCTGAAAAAACGGGATTCGGCTTTCAAAACGGTCCTGGACAGTTTCGTAGAACATCGTACCCAAGAGGACGACTAAACAACCATTAGAGGAGGAAGCTTATGCCTATCAAAGTAGTCCTGAATGAAGATGAGATCCCCAGGCAGTGGTACAACCTGAACGCGGATCTACCCCTCAAGAACCCGATCCTGGGTCTGGATCTGAAACCGGCAACCCCGGAATGGCTGGGCAAGATTTTCCCTATGAACCTGCTAGGCCAATCCATGAGCACGGATCGCTGGATCGACATCCCTGAGGAGGTGCTCGAGATACTGTTCCGGTGGCGGCCCTCACCTCTGCACCGGGCGACCAGGCTGGAAAAGGTCCTGGACACGCCGGCCAAGATCTACTTCAAGAACGAGGGGGTCTCTCCCCCGGGCAGCCACAAGCCCAACACCGCCGTGCCCCAGGCTTTCTACGCCAAACAGTTCGGGGTTGAAAAACTCACCACGGAGACGGGGGCCGGCCAGTGGGGAAGTGCCCTGGCCTTTGCCTGTGCCCTCATTGGGCTGGAGTGCAAGGTGTTCATGGTCCGGGTGAGTTTTGACCAGAAGCCCTTCCGCAAGACCATGATGCAGGTCTGGGGCGCGGATTGCGTTCCCAGCCCGAGCGAGGAGACCCAAGCGGGCAGGGACATCCTGGCGGTGCACCCGGATTCCCCGGGCAGTCTGGGTATCGCCATCAGCGAAGCCATCGAGGCGACCATGGCGGACGAAAGCGGCAAGACCAAATACTCCCTGGGCAGCGTGCTGCCCCACGTCCTGCTGCATCAGACCATCGTCGGCCTGGAGGCGAAGAAGCAGATGGAGAAGATCGGAGAGAAGAAGGTGGACGTGGTGATCGGCTGCGCCGGCGGCGGAAGCAACTTCGCCGGCCTGGCCTTTCCCTATCTCAACGACAAGATCAACGGAGCCCAGATCGAGATCTTACCCGTGGAACCGTTCTCCTGCCCCACCCTGACCAAGGCGCCCTACGTCTATGACTACGGAGACACCGCCAAGGTGGCGCCGATCGCGCCGATGCACTCCCTCGGTCACACCTTTGTGCCGCCGCCCATCCATGCCGGCGGACTGCGCTACCACGGGATGGCTCCCCAGGTCTCCCAGGCGGTTGCAGCGGGACTGATGAAGCCCATAGCCGTGCATCAGCTGGAGTGTTATAAGGCTGCGATTACCTTCGCCCGTACGGAGGGAATCATCATCGCTCCCGAAACCAGCCACGCGGTAGCCGTAACCATCCGGGAAGCCAAGAAGGCCAAAGAGGAGGGCAAGGAGAAGGTGATCCTGTT
>Ga0307426_1000342_pt1 | contig 31737 bp, 25 predicted proteins | sample SalMarWE160340MG_FD_202165 | JGI IMG/M metagenome (GOLD analysis project Ga0307426, IMG submission 202165) | Salt marsh sediment microbial communities from the Plum Island Ecosystem LTER, Massachusetts, United States - WE1603-40 | ecosystem: Environmental > Aquatic > Marine > Intertidal zone >...
CCTTTAATTACGACGGTGAAGCCGAAGTCAGGATTTTTACCGCCAACGGCGAACTGGTCAGAGTCGCCGATATCAATGTCCCGTGGGACGGCAAAAATCAGCAGCAGCAGAACGTGGCCTCCGGCGTATATTTGTACCTGTTGACGACCGAGGATGGGGCTGTCGGTCGCGGAAAGATTTTGCTTATCAGAAAATAATGGCATTTAAGATTTGCTCAGCCGAAAATCTGCCCGGAGACGAATGGTCAATTATTATAAAGAATTCTCTGTATTCCTCGCCGGAGTTTGTTCGTATCTGGCGGACCATGAGCGGCCGCGACGTATTTTTTCTTGAAGAAAATAATGGCGGACTTATGGCCGGGATGGCGGGAGTTATGTTCGGTCGTTCGTTTTTAAGTCGTTTTCAATCGATGCCGGACGGCCTGAACGGCGGGCCGTACTATGCAGAAAATTATACTTCAGCTGAGAAGGGAGAGTTTATCCGGTCTGTTTTAGGTTGGCTAAAATCTAAAAGAGTTTTGCGGGCTGATATACATAATCCTTCGGTTGAGATCGATAATAAGAACTTCCACCGCCGGGATATGGTCACGCAGATCATCCATCTTGGAAATGCATCGTTTACGCCGCCGGACAGCAAAATAAGGGAGCATATTAGAACCGGCAAACGCCGGGGCGCGATTGTTGCTATTTTCGATAAGTTTGATTATCTGGATGTTTTTTTTGAATTGGTCGAAAAAACCGGTCGCCGCCATAATGCCGAACCGCGATATCCTAAAATCTGGTTTCGCGAGTTGCTGAAATTGTCCATCAACGACGACCGAATTCTCTGGTTATCGGTATTCGGCGAAAATAAGATGATTGGTTCCCGAATTTGCTTTATAGATGGATCACAATTGTTGACCTGGCAGTACTATTCGGATAAGGAATATGGACATTTGAAACCCGGTTATCTTTTGCTGGATTATATAATTAATTATGCCGTTGAAAATAAGATTAAGACAATCAATCTGGGTTCGTCACCGCCGGGGGCCGAGTCTTTGCGTGATTATAAAAAAAGATGGGGGGGTCGGGAAGTCACTTTGGAATATTATACTCATTACAGTCGTTTGGGAAAACTGCTTTATCGCCGGAGATAGTCGTGAGGATTTTAATGCTGGCCGATGGCCGCGCCGTGCATACCGTTCGATATCAGGAGCAGCTTCGTCGCGCCGGAGTTGATGTGGTGCTGGCTTCGCTTGAACGCGGTGAGACGGTCGATATTCAACTTAAGAAAAAATCGGTCAGCCGGTCATTAAGTTATGTATTCGTTAATCGTGAAATAAAAGAACTGGTGCGAAAAATAAATCCGGAAATAGTCAATCCGCATTTCGCCTCGACTTATGGTTTTTCAGTTGCTCTATCCAAAGTCTGGAAGCGCATACCGGTGGCGCTTCATTGTCTCGGCTCGGATATTCTCATCTCGCCGGGGAAATCGATCGCTCATCGTCGAAAAGTGATGTACGCTCTTTCGAAAACCGCTCATGTTTTTGTCGATTCGACGTATGTCAAAAGTAAAGTGCAGGAACTTCACCGAGTTGAGAATTACGAAGTAATCCCCTGGGGAGTCGAGCCGGAGATGCTGGAGATTATCAAGAATAAACGGCTGATTGATTTTACGGAAAAAAGACCGATTTCAATTTTATGCCCGCGCCCGTTTAATAAAATATATAATAATCTCTTTGTCCTGGAATCGTTGGCGGGATTGATCAAAGAAAAACAGATTACAATAACTTTTTCATCCCGCGGTGATGAACTTGATAAATTTAATAATATCGTAAGTAGAAAATTCTCCGGTGATGCGATAGAATTTTATGATTTCAAACCGCGTAATGAATATATAAATTTCCTGGCCGGTTTCGATATATACCTGTCGGCATCGCTTTCGGATTCTTCGCCGGCCTCGCTGATCGAAGCGATGGCCGCCGGTCTGTACCCGGTTGTCGGCGATATTCCCGGAGTCAAGGATTGGGTTGACCGAAATAACGCCTCCCTTTTTAATCCGAAAGATAATCAATCGCTTTACAATGCAATTTATAATCTGCTTAACAATTCTCCGGATATAAGTGCTATAATTAAATTAAATTACGAAAAAGTCATGGCGAACGGTTTGTTTGAGAAAAATATTCAGCAAACAATACAGGCGATGGAAGGTCTTTTGGAGAATGCCGGATAAAAATAATATACTCTTGATATCGTACTATTTTCCGCCACTGGCATTGGGCGGAGTCAAACGACCGTACGCATTATATAAATATCTTCCCGAATATAGTTATGATGTTACCGTGTTAACGGTCAAAAATATCTTTTATCCCGAGTACGATTATTCAAGGCGATTATCCGGTTTCGAAAATCCAATAATACGAACCGGCTCGTTTGATCCGGCCAGACTGATGTACTTATTGGGTTTCAGGCGGCAGAAGCGGTCAACAATAAAATTACCGGCGCAGACATCGCTATTTTTTCCCGATTCGAAAAAAGGATGGATTTGGTTCGCGCTTCGCGCTGCAAAAAAGGTTATAGAAGATTATAACATTTCGGCAATAATAACTTCTTCGCCGCCACCCTCGGCACACATAATCGGAATGAAGCTGAAAGATACTTTTAATATTCCCTGGATCGCCGATTTCAGGGATTTCTGGTTTTCGCTGCCGATCGAAAAAGTGTGCTCATCACCAGATCAGATATTAAAAGCGGAGGCTTTAAAGAAAAGTTTTTTCGATAAAGCGGATGAGCTGGTTTGCGTGAACAACGGCATCAGGAATTATCTCGGGCGGGGAGAGGTTATTATGAACGGTGCCGAGATTGACGATACGAAAAGCTGGCGATCTGACAGAAAGAGAGACGATGCCAAATTTATCGTCGGAATTCTGGGGACGATTAATTATCTGTGTCCGATTGAACCGTTATTCAAGGCGATTAATCTATTGATAAGAGAGAATTCTTCTTTAAAGGATAATTTCTCGATTCTTCATGTCGGGAATATCGATCGCGAATCAATAAATCTGATAGATAAGTACGATTTGCATGATAATGTCAGTCTGCACGGTTACCTTCCGGCGAAAACGGCAATTGAAGTCTTATCCGGGTCCGATATGCTTTATCTGTCGGTTAATGAATTCGATAATTATCATATTTTACCCGGTCGGATTTTTGATTACCTCGTGTCCGGATTACCGATCCTGGGTGTTGTCCCGGAAGACTCCGACGCGGCGGCGTTATTGAATGAATATAAATACGGAAAAGTCGTTCAGCATGGTGCCATTGAAAAAATGTCGCAGTACATTATAAACATTTATGAAAATAGAAATAATATCAGACAACGCACTGAAACGGGCCACGAAATAAATTATAAATATTCGACCGAGGCAATGGCCGAAAAATATGCCCGGCTGCTGGACCGGATATTATCATGAAAGAAAATGAAAATCTTATATCGGTGATAATTATCAGTTACGATGGTATCGATTATATCAAAGACTGTATTTCCTCGGTGATTGATTCCCTGGAGAGTACTGCCTTCGAGGTTATTGTCGTCGACAACGGTTCGACGGATGGCACTGTCGAACTTATCAAGGACAAATATCCTCAGGTACATCAGATTAATAATGAGAGTAATCCGGGTTTTGCCCGGGCGGTCAATCAGGGATTGGAAACAGCCGAAGGCGAGTTTATTTTAATTTTGAACCAGGATACGAAAATAATAAACAGGGCTATTCCGAAACTTGCCGAGAGAATGAAACAGGATAATCAAATCGGTACGATCGGGCCGAAGTATATCAGTCCCGAGGGTACGCTTCAAAAATCGGCCCGTTCGTTTCCGCGTTATCGAGACCTATTTTATGAATTCAGCGGCCTGACTTATTTATTCCCCGAGTCGAAAATATATTCCAATTGGAAAATGGGATGGTTCGATCACCAAACGGAAAAAACGGTCGATCAGCCGATGGGAGCGGCGTTGATGATTCGTCGCAGGGTTTTCGTGAAGGTCGGCTATTTCGATACGAATTTTCCCTTATTTTTCAATGACGTCGATTACTGTCGGCGGGTCAAACAGGCCGGGTATGAAAATCTGTACTATCCGGAAGCGGTGGTGATACATCATGTCGGCGCCTCGACGCGTAAAAGAAAAGCGGCAATGATTATGGAGTCGCACCGGGCAATGTATAAATATTTCAGGAAATATGACAGAAATTTACTTACTCGTCCGGTTCTGTATTTCTGGGGGGCATTGCTTTTTGTCTCGGCCTGCGTTCGCGCTGTTTTTTCGCGGTTCGAACGATAATTATTATTTTATCATTATCATTTTCCGGGATTGTTGCATATCGCCGGCTGTCAGGCGCAAAAAATAAATCCCCGACGACATCCGGTTATTTCGATCGTCGGTACCATCCCAGATTATCGTATGATAGCCGGGCGACTGATTGACAATGGAAATGGTCTTGATTGTCTGCCCCAGAACATTAACGATGTTCAATGTTATATCCGATCTGGTCGGCAAACTGTATTTTATCCTGGTGCTCGGATTAAAGGGATTCGGAAAATTCTGTTCAAGATTAAATTTTCGGGGTCGAGTGTTATCCTCGTCTTCGACGGATAGTACCATCGAGGGTGTAAAAGCCTTCTGGTTTAGGGTCCAGCCATCTTTTACGGCGGTGATCAAGTATTCATCTCCGTAGTTTAATCCAGCCGCGATGGTGTACTGCCCATTTTCATCGCTGCTGCCGCATTCCAAAACGGTTCCGCCGAGTGATAAGGTAATAATCGCACCGGCAATCGGCTCGCTGTTATTATGCAGGTTTATCCGGTACGTACCCCGCCGGGGGATTATCTCCATATCGAATACCTCCGGGATTGAACTATATATTTTCAGGGCCGGATCGCCGAAATAATTCTGGCCGTAAATCAGATCGCGATAGTAGGGATAGTCGATCCACGAATAATACATCGCCAGGACCGGATTTCCTTCGGCGCTGCCATAAAGATTTTTTGTGAAGGCTTTCTGAAGATGATAGCTGGAGTACACCCATCCCCAGCGCGCATTGGCCACCATCCCGATCGCGCCGCAGGAATCGGATGCTATCAGTCTTTCGACAAGCGACCAGTCACTGCTGATCCCATCGGTCGAATCCAGATCGTAGGCACCGGCATTGCATGATAGGGAATAATAAAGTGAGGTTTCATTGTTTTTTGCAAGGTCAACAATGCTGCCGTGATTATAATCCTGCGGGGCCGTTACGATCAATGATGCCGGCCAATCACCGTAGTTGGCCGATTTGACCATGAAACCGTCGATACGCCCGTGCGCAAGAATATGAATAAAACCGTATCCCCCGGAGATTATACCGATGCAGATCTCGCCCATGGCATTGGTCGGACTGGGGTCATCTCCGGTCGGTGATTCGACCCCCAGAACAGTATCGATATCGAAATTAGCCGGAATCTCTTCGGCAATCACACCATGCTGACCACCCACCGGATAGTCACGCATCTGATCCGACGAAAAGAAGAACGATTTCGTTAAATAATCAAAATCACCGTTCCCCGGATTGGTCAGATAATTTTTTAATTTGGCGATGTACTGCCGGACGGCAGCCACCGTCCTGACCGGCAATCGCCCCACGATCAAATCCGGAATCAAATCCGGCGAATCATCAGTGGGTTCGCCCCAAATTCCGTCACCGTCGACTTCCCACTCGCCGTCGATATCGGCGTAGTACAAATCGCTCGGCATTAAATAATACGGGTCGGTTGGCGGCGCCGACGTATTATAGTAATAGACGTACCGAACCGGGACAAGGATATCGTCCCCGCCCAGCAAAACATATACACCGCCGTCCTGATAAAAATCGATCAGATAGTTGCGAATTTTTTCGGCATTGTCGACGCCTGAGTAGTGAACGTAGATCGAATCGGTCAGGGCAATTGCCGACAAAACCCCGGTCGCATTTTTTAAAGCGGAGAGCTCCTTGAAAATTTCCGCCAGACCCGGCGACGTAATGATTACATATTCAATTCCCAAAGGGACGCCATTGACACTTCCGGATTTTCCAACCCGTGTCAGTTTAGAAGAACTCAATCCCGCTATCGATTCGGAAATCAGCTTATGAGCGTCTCTGGTCACGGTTATTGAAAATTCGTCTGATAATGAGATAATCCGATTGAATACAATATTATAATTTTCGTCTATTGTGACCGGCAGGATCGTAACGGCATAGCCGCCGAAGGATTGTGTCTTTATTCTCAGAAGATTATAGACAACCGATCGGGTCGCCAAACGACTTTGATGAGGGGGATGGAAATTCGAATCGACGGATGTAATCTGCTCGTCATAAACAGTCATCTCGGGCGATATCGTGCCTATGATTATTTGATCATCCGACTTTACGATAAAATCGGATTCCGCTATTTCAGAACCGGTTTCAAGATATATGGTCAAGGCCGGCAGCGATAAATTTTTATTAATATCTATATTGGGCAAGCCGGGATAGAAATAGGCAAATTCCTTATCCGGGATTTTTAGAGAATCCGGCGAAAATTCCCATTCCGTTGAATTCGCGGCAGCGAAATCGCCACCGACGATTATTAACAAAATAACGCAACAATATATAATCCTCTTACTCATTTTTTATCCTCCGTTTCAATTTGCAACCGCTTAGAAAGGGTGCAAGAGGATTGCCTTCCGGGTGTAACTTCTGAAGAAAAATTAAAATGTAATCGTATGCTATTTAATCAGTTGCATAACTACGAGGCTGTTCAAAAACGGGACAACAAGATTTCGTAAAAAATTATGGGTGTCCCTCAATATGTTATGGAAAAAAAATGAATCTTTTTTTTAAATGTGGGACTTGAACTAATACTCGGAACTGAATATAATTCACCGGATTAGTACGCACTTATTAAATAATTTCCGTTAATTGCCATGACCGAATAACTTACACAAAAAATTTTTATAATTTTTCTCTTGACATGTTGAGAAAAAATCAATACATATGGTTAATTATGGCATAAAGTGGAGGAAAGTGGAGGAATCGCCTTGGCCGAATTCTATGGTCAATACATGGTACTGATGGATAAGAAGGGACGAATCGCCCTTCCTTCGAAGCTTCGTCCTGACACGGCGACCGAACCCGAGGCCGCTGACGGCTTCATGCTTGCCAAAGGGCTGGACGGGTGCCTGACACTTTACCCCAGAAAACAGTGGGAAGTTATAAAAGGAAGACTGGATACGCTCGATTTTACGCGCAAGGATTTCAGATATTTCGGGCGTCGCCTGTATTCCGGGGCCATTCCGATTAATCTTGATCGCCAGGGTCGGATGTTGATTCCAGCCAACCTCCAGAAGGAGGCGGGACTTTCTCGCGAGATTTTGCTCATCGGGGCCAATCGCTGGATTGAATTATGGGATCCGGACAAGTATCAGGAGTATCTGGATGGTTACGGCAAGAGTTATGAGGAGGTAGCAGAAAAACTTTTTGACGTCAACCGCCCGCAAAAAGAGTAACAGCTTCCATGACCCGGTGATGGTCGACGAAGTGGCGAAGTTTCTTATTACCCGCCGCGACGGATTGTATATCGACCTGACGCTGGGAGGAGGCGGTCACCTTAAGCATATTTCGAAAATTCTTTCGAACAGGGCGGTTCTGGTCGGAGTTGATCGAGACCCGGAAGCAGTCGCGTTCTCGGAGAAAATCCTGAAAGGGCTGCCGCAAAAGATAAAAATTATAAACAGTAATTTTGACCGGTTGGAAACGGTAATGGAAGAGATTGGATCACGGACGATTGACGGCGCACTGATAGACCAGGGGCTTTCCTCGCATCAGGTCGATTCCCCCCATCGTGGTTTTTCTTATATGCACGACGGACCGCTGGATATGCGTATGGGCCCCGATTGCGAAATGACAGCCGAAGATATTATCAATGATTATTCCAAAGAGCGATTGACGCTGCTTTTTCGAAAATATGGCGAAGAAAAAAGAGCACGGCAGGCCGCCTCCGCTATCTGCACATATCGTCAAAAAGAAAGAATCAGTACTACCAATCAGTTGCGGAAAGTTCTGGAACCGGTCCTGTCGCCGAAATATATGTCCGCCTCGCTGGCCAGGACTTTTCAGGCGGTGCGGATAGAGGTCAATCAGGAGTTAAGCAAGCTCGAGAAAGTCCTGCCGCAAGCGTTGTCTTTTCTCTGCTCCGGAGGGCATCTGGTCGTCATTTCGTATCATTCGCTTGAAGACCGTATCGTCAAAAGATTTTTTTCGAGTGAAGCCAAAGGCTGTATCTGCCCGGATGAATTTCCGGTCTGCGTTTGCGGCCGTAAGCCCAGCGTAAAACTCCTGACCCGGCGAGTTGTGAAACCTTCCGGAGATGAAATGAAAAAAAACAGCCGGGCCAGATCGGCGAAATTACGAGCCGTGGAAAAGATAGCCTGAAATATGAAAATATCCGTCGAAAGATATCGGGCCACCGGCAATATCAGAAAATCTCTGAAAAAAAAGCTGGTCTCATCGCGAACGATAATACCTGTTCTGGTCATCGGGTCGCTAATAATCCTTGCCTGCCTGCACATCTGGCAGAGAGTATATGTGATGCGTTTGGTTAAGGAAGTGTCGGCTCTCGAGACCAAAAACAAGAAACTGACGGATATCGTGAAGAAAGCGAATCTGGAAATTCTTGAATTTTCCAGCCTGTCGCGAATCGAGAAAATCGCCGGCGAGCAATTGCACATGTCCGGCACCCGATCCGAAAACATTTTTACTCTGACATTTAAGGAGAGTACGCCCGGGCCGGAAGGATTGCAGGAAGTCATCTCGTCTCTGCATAAGATTGCCGACCACCTTCCAACCCTGAGCGAGAGTAACGCCGAAACCATAGATATTTTTGAAACCGATGAAAGCCAGATCAAGTAAACCGAGGCTGTATTTTCTGTTTTTGGTATTGATTATCGCCTTTTGCTGTATTGTTTATCGGCTTTTCGAAATTCAGGTGGTGCACGGAAGTGAATATGGTGAGAAAGCACAGAAGCAATCATCGGGAGAAATCGGTGTCAGGGCCGATCGCGGATTGATATTCGACCGCAAAGGACGACAAGTTGCGATTAATACCATCACTAATTCACTGTACGCCTATCCTTCCGGGAAGCGAGAGATAAATAGAGCGTACAGGTATCTGGATAAATTGTACGGTTGCCCGTCAGGAAGATCACGCCGGAATTTTTCTCTGAAATCCGAGCGTTTTACCTGGATTGATAGGCATCTGGATGATGGACTCGCGGAACGCATCGCCCGGGATAGCATTCCCGGCCTGTATCTGAAGAAAGAATCGCAACGCGTCTATCCTTTCCCCGGTGTGGGTCGACAGCTTCTGGGTAACACAGATGTCGACTGCCGGGGCTTATCCGGTCTGGAATATAGCTGTGATTCGATTCTGGCGGGGCAACCCGGGCTGATCGATTATATTCGCGATGCCCATAGAAATACTTATCGAATCGATGAAGTTCCGGTCGTAAAACCGGTGGCGGGTAACTCGATTATCCTCACTGTTGACTGGTATTTTCAGGAAATAGTCGAAGAAGAATTAAAGGCGGCGGTGGAGGAATACGGTGCCACAGAGGGGATGGCCCTGTTTTTAGATTGCCGGACAGCAGAGATCCTGGCGGCTGCCGACTATGTCGCAGATGGGAAGACGGATATTGTAAAGTTAAGAGCAGTCAGCAATTGTTTTGAACCCGGATCGTTATTTAAAGTATTCACAGCCGCCGCCTTGCTTGAAAAAGACCTGGTCGACCCGGATGAAAAAGTTTACTGTGAAAAGGGCGTCTGGAAGTGCGGCCGCAGAAGATTGCACGATGACAAAGAATTCGATTCACTCACTTTTCGGGAGATAATCGAACATTCCAGCAATATCGGAATCGGTAAACTGGCTCTCCGATTGGGAGGCGATAACTTATATGATAACGCGCGGCGCTTCGGTTTCGGGGATAACTGTTTTATCGATCTTCCCGGAGAGCAAAGCGGTGTGGTCAGAAAGGCAGAAGTTTGGTCGGAATATAACATTGCCGCTCTGGCCATGGGGCATTCGATTTCAGCGACGGCACTGCAACTGGCCACGGCCGTGTCCGCTATCGCCAACGGAGGGCGGTTATATCGCCCGTCGATAATTCGCGGGATCATAAATGACCGGGGAAAATTAATCAAACGAATGAAACCCGAGTTGGTCGCCAAGGTTATAAATAGTGATAACGCCGCGCTACTTCGTTCATTTATGACCGGTGTGGTGGAATGCGGAACCGCCATACCGGCGAAGTCCGATATTATTACTCTCGCGGGTAAAACAGGGACGGCCGAAATTCCCGATTTAAAGAATGGTGGATATATTAAAAATAAGTTTATGGCTTCTTTTTTCGGATTTTTTCCGGCTGAAGACCCGAAGGTGGCCGGGATAGTTGTCCTGAAAGAGCCCGAGCCGGTGCACTACGGCGGGCACACGGCCGGGCCTGCGTTTAGAAATATGGCGGAAAGATATGCCATAGCCAATTCGGAGAAATTTGATCCTCGGTCCCGACTTCTGGCCGGTGAAGATGGAGCAAGGATGATTGAGATTCCTGATTTTATCGGCCAGGATATCGGCCTGGCAAAGAAAGTCGCAATGAAGGAAGGAATCAATTTAAATGCCAATCATTCGGAGGGTATGGTTGTCTGGCAGTATCCGCCCGAAGGCCGCAGGATTCCGGGCGAGGATATCGTTGCTGTCGTCGTGCAATCCGAATCGAGTGAGGATATCACCCTGTTCGATATGATCGGAATGAAGATTCGAACGGCAATGGCGATTCTGGATTATCAGGGAATAGATTTCAAAATCACCGGGACGGGAAGAGTCAAAAAGCAGTTTCCGGAGGCCGGCGCGGTGCTTAAGACAAATTTATTCTGCTCATTGAGATGGGCAGCGGCTGAGGGTTGATTTAATGAAGCTAAAAGAATTGATGAAATTTGTGGAAGATTCGAGATTGGTAGGCGACGGCAATGTTGAGGTGACCGGTATCGATTACGATTCTCGCCGGATTAAAGCGGGGATGTTGTTTGTCGCGGTCAGTGGTTTTAAAATGAACGGAAATGATTTTATTGCCGATGCTGTCAACAACGGCGCCGTGGCGATTCTCACCGACGAGGATAATGAAATGAATATTCCCCGTATCGTTGTCCCGTCGATTCGGAATGCGATGGCCGATGTCGCGGCCGGCTTCTATGGTAAGCCGGGCGAGGGAATGATTTTCATCGGTGTGACCGGGACCAACGGTAAAAGTACGTCGGTTTATCTTATACAGGAAATATTAAGGGCTTCGGGCAAAAAAGTCGGCGCTCTTAATTCACTCACTTATGATACCGGCGATAATAAGTACAAAGCGGAAAGAACGACACCCGAATCGCCCGACCTGCAAAAATACTTTTATGAAATGAAAAACGCCGGGTGCAGTCATGCCGTCGTGGAAGTATCGTCCCATGCGCTGGTTTTGAAGCGCGTCGAGAATATAAATTTTCAAGTAGGTTTGTACACGAATTTCAGTCGCGACCATCTCGATTTCCATAAGACGATGGATGATTATCTTAAGGCCAAAAAATTGCTTCTGGAAAAACTCCGCGACCCCGATAAGTACATCGTTTTAAATGCCGACGTGAAAGAATACGCATCTTTTGTCGGCGACGTTCACTGCAACTTGATTACATATTCCGCCAAGAATAGTCTTGCAGATGTATACATAAAAGATGTCTCGCTTTATCCGGACAAATCGGATTTTACTCTCGTTACACCTTATGGTACGGGAAGGGTTTCGATCCGTCTTCCGGGCAGGTACCATCTTTCCAATGCCGTCGGCGCAGCGGCGGCCGGTATCGGCCTCAATATCGATATCGATACCATCATACACGGTTTGGAAAAGGCCACTCCGGTCCCGGGTCGTTTTCAACCGATTGATATGGGTCAGCCATTTTCGATAATTATTGACTATGCGCATACGCCCGATGCCATCGAACGGCTCTGTCAATCGGCGCGCGAGATTGCCCGGGGACCGCTGAAAATAATGTTTGGCTGCGGCGGCGATCGGGATCGCGGCAAGCGTTCGCTGATGGGTCAGGCAGCTTCGTCCAATGCCGATTTTTCGGTGATAACTTCCGACAATCCCCGCACCGAGGATCCGCTGAAAATTACCGAAGATATTATACCGGGTATGGTGAATAAGAATTTCGTGGTGATTCCGGACCGGCGTGAAGCCATCGAACATATTATCGGCCGGGCTGAGAAAAACGATATGCTGCTTTTCGCCGGGAAGGGGGCCGAGAATTATCAGGAAATAGGGACAAAGAGGTATCCTTTCGAGGAGCGCGAGGAAATTATTCGGGTGCTGGAGTCAAGGGGATATAAAGAGGATTAAGCGCGGTGATTGAAATGGATTTTGCAACGTTGGCTCAGGAAATCGGCGGAACGCTGGTAAACGATACTATAGCGTCGACTGTATTCAGGGGTGTCTCGATCGACAGCCGAACAATAAAAGAGGCGGAGTTGTTTATCGCCATCAAAGGTGAGAATAATGACGGTCATGAGTACATCCGGGATGCATTAAAAAAGAAATGCGCCGGTCTGGTTATCAATCGTGATTATCAATATTTAGATGAAATTGGCGATAATGTCCCGGTTGTCAGGGTCGAAAACACGCATCATTCAATGATGCGCCTGGCCGCCGTTTACCGACAGCAAGCAAACACGAAAATAATCGCTATTACTGGCTCCAACGGAAAAACAACCACCAAAGAATTCGTATACGCCCTGATTCAATCTTTTGATAAAACCTGCTACCGCTCTTCCGGCAATCTGAATAATCTGTACGGCCTGCCGCTGGCGATTTTCGGAATGCCGGTCGATACCGAATACGGGATTTTTGAGTTGGGTATATCCGTCCCCGGTGAAATGACACGATTAGCTATGATGGCCGCACCTGATCTTGCAGTGATTACCAATGTCGGACCGACGCATCTGGAAACTCTGAGTACCGTCGAAAATGTCGCCGAGGCCAAATTCGAGCTGGTCGATACGCTTGGTGTCGATAAGCCGGTTATTATTAATGCCGACGATCCGATAGTAATGCTGGCGGCAGCCAAAAGGGAGAGAGATTTCTTTACATACGGTCTTGATACCTCAGCGGATATTCACGCTGAAAGGGCGGTTGTATCGGAAGACGGTTTACCGACGGTCAAGATTGACGGTTATCCGGTAAAAATAAGACTATTCGGTGATCATCAGGTGTACAATCTTCTGGCCGCATACGCAGTTTGCAGAGTTTTGGGTATGGATATTAAACCGGATGAATTAAATGATATCAATTTCGATTTTGCACCGTACCGTGGAGAAATCGAAAACATTAACGGATTGACTCTGATTGCCGACTGCTACAATGCCAATCCGGTATCGATGAAATCCGGTTTGGAATCCTTTGCACGATATATTAAAACGCCCGCGATGAAAGGCCGCAGGAGTATTGTTGTTATCGGGGACATGCTTGAGCTTGGCGAAAAGACCGGGGAATTTCATCGAAGGATCGGGGAACTGTTGGTGCAACTGAATTTTGATAATATCCTGACGGTCGGACCGCTCTCGGTAGATATCGACCGGGCGGCAATCGAGAAAGGCCTTAATAGAAAGAATATTAAACATTTTGACAATACCGAAAATGCCGGCGAGGCTTTGATGGCGGATATTAAGAGGGGAGATATTGTTTATATCAAGGCCTCGCGCGGCATCGGATTGGAAAAAATAATAATCCTGTTAAAGGGAGCGGCCTTCAAGCAAAACTGAAATGCTTTACCATTTATTCATACATTTGACCGAATATATCTCCGGATTTAATCTATTCCGGTATATTACTTTTCGTACCGCCGCGGCGACGATCACAGCAATTCTCATCTCACTTTTACTGGGTTCGTTTTTTATCAGAATTTTAAAGAAATACCAGATTAAGGAAAAAATCCGCGAAGAAGGACCGCAAAGCCATTTGTCCAAAGAGGGGACGCCGACCATGGGTGGCGCCATTATTCTGATTGCCATAATCGTTCCGACCGTACTGTGGGCGGATATAACCAATTATTTCATCCTGATGGTGTTACTGGTGACTTTCTGGCTGGGCTTGATCGGATTTATGGATGATTATCTGAAGGCGGTTAAAAATCAACCGAAGGGTATGGTCGGTCGGAAGAAACTCGCCGGTCAGCTGATGCTTGGTCTGGTTTTCGGATTAATCCTGACCTACCTGCCGCCCAATTCCAGCTTCGACGGTACGACCGGTATTCCGTTTTTTAAAAATTATGTACTATCACTCGGGATACTGTACATTCCATTTATCATTCTCGTCATAACCGGTTCATCGAATGCCGTCAATTTAACCGATGGCTGCGACGGTCTGGCCATCGGTCTGACCGGATTATGCTTTGCCGCTTTTACAGGTTTGACGTACGTGGCCGGGCGGACCGACTTTTCGAGCTACCTGCAGATAGAATATGTCCCGGGCGCCGGCGAAATGGCCGTTTACTGCGGCGCCGCCGTCGGCGCGGCGCTGGGGTTTTTATGGTTCAACTCCAATCCGGCCGAGGTCTTCATGGGCGATACCGGCGCTCTCGCTCTGGGTGGAGCCCTGGGTGCTATTGCAATATTGATCAAAAAAGAACTTTTGCTGGTTATAGTCGGCGGGGTTTTCGTAATAGAAGTCTTATCGGTTATTATTCAGGTGCTGTCATATAAATATCGCGGAGGAAAAAGAGTATTTAAAATGGCACCGATGCACCACCACTTCGAGCTACTCGGATGGCCGGAATCAAAGGTGGTCATACGTTTCTGGATTATCGGGGCCTTATTTGCATTACTAACACTATCAACATTGAAGATAAGATGACGGTTAAGGAACGAGTAGAAAATAGAAATATCGGAATTATCGGCATGGCCCGTTCCGGAATGGCGGCGGCCGGGTTGATTCAACGTCTCGGCGGACATCCTTTTGTATCCGATACCAAGCCGCCCGAAAGATTGACGAACGAAATACAACAGTTGAAATCGACCGGCGTGGAATATGAAACCGGAGGACATACCGATCGTTTGTTGAAATCGGATTTCGTAATTCTTTCGCCCGGCGTTCCGCGCGGTTCGGAAATGGTGCAAAAAATAATCGACAAAGGTATCCCGGTTTTTTCGGAAATAGAACTGGCGGCATGGTTTTGCCGGGGGGAGATTATCGCTGTCACCGGCTCCAACGGCAAAACGACAACCACAAGCCTGATCGGAGCCATTCTTGACGAAGCCGGGATAAGCAATCAGGTCTGCGGTAATATCGGTTATCCTTTTTCCGAGGCGGTTTCGGATGTATCGGAGGACGGCTTCGCGGTTGTCGAAGTATCCAGTTTTCAACTGGAATCTATCGAGGAATTCGCGCCGCATGTCGCTTTGATTCTGAATATTACGCCGGATCATCTGGATCGCTATGATAATCTTGAATCTTACAAACAGGCCAAGTGCAGAATCGCCGAACAGCAGAAATCGACTGATTATTTGATTCTAAATGCCGATAGCAGCGGCCTCGATATGAATGAGATAAGCACCGACGCAGAGAAAATTTCATTTTCCATCTCACGAACTTTGCCGACCGGGGTCTTTAAGAGGGGAGAGTCACTGGTCGGCATCGTGAGGGGGAAAGAATCAGACATCATTGACGTCAACAAAATCAGGATACCCGGCGAACACAATCTTCAGAATGCCGCCGCTGCAGCTCTGGCGGCGCTTCTGGTGGGCGTCGATTCGCAAGCGATTGCCGCCGCCCTTCAGGAATTCCCGGGCGTGGAGCATCGGCTGGAGGATGTTACAACCATCGACGGGGTGCGTTTTGTCAATGACTCCAAAGCGACCAATGTCGATTCGGTTTGTTATGCTTTGAAATCCTTTGATACGCCCATTTGCCTTATCGCCGGCGGTCGTGATAAGGGCGGGGATTTCGAGGCTATCGCTCAGTGCGGCCGGGGCAAAATCAAGGAGATTATTCTTATCGGCGAGGCGCGCGATATTATGTTCGAGTCGCTCGGTCGGAAGTTCGCCGTACAATTTGCCGATAGTATGGGCGACGCTGTGAAAAAGGCCTTTGCGGCCGCTTCGCCGGGTGACGTCGTTCTGTTGTCCCCGGCCTGTGCCAGTTTCGATATGTACGATAATTTCGAGCATCGCGGCCGGACATTCAAGCAGGCGGTACTGGCCCTGAATAATGACAATTCGATTATTCGGGAGATGGGATCCAAATAAGGCATGGACAGAAAATTACTGTATAGTACAATTGGCCTGATCGCCATCGGTATGATAATGATTTACTCATCGTCGTCGGTGATGGCGGAAGTTCGCTTCGGCTCGCACTCGTATTTTCTCAAACGGCAGCTATTGTGGTTGATTATCGCCGGGGTGCTGGCCTGGCTGACGCTGAAAATAGATTTGAAAAAATTCTCCTCGCTTGCCGTACCATTGCTGTTCGTCTCATTGATTATGCTCGTGCTGGTCTTTTTTATGCCGGCCCGGAATGGTTCGCACCGATGGCTGTTTCTGGGACCGATTACGATTCAGCCCTCGGAAATATACAAAATTATTACGATTTTTTATCTGGCCTTTTCCCTTTCACAAAAAGACCGCGATATAAAAAACCTGAAGCAGTTTTTATTACCCTATGTTCCCCTGATTGGCTCCGGGCTGATTTTGATAATTCTTGAACCCGGTCTGGGATCGGCTTTGACGATAATGATTACCGTTCTGATCATTTTTTATCTGGCTGGTTTAAGATTGATTCATCTGGCGGCGCTGCTGTTGCCACTGGTCGGATTAGTTTCGATTATGGTATTTATCGTCGGTTATAAAAAGCCGAGAGTTATGGATTATCTGTCGGCGGTCGGAGACCCTCTCTCGGGCAGTTACCAGATAAAGCAGGCGGTACTGGCGTTGGGTGCGGGCGGTTTATTCGGCGCCGGTCTGGGAAACGGTCGCCAGAAACTGTTTTTTCTCCCGTATCCGCATACGGATTTTATTTTTGCTTCCATCGGGGAAGAACTCGGTTTCATCGGATTACTCGTGATTCTGGGATTATTCGGCGTAATTATATGGCGGGGTACGAAAATCGCCAGGTATCAACCGGATCAATTCGGTTTCCTGCTGGCCATGGGCATTGTGGCTTCTATCTTTACCGCGACTGTAATCAATATCGGAGTCGTCACGTCGCTACTGCCGACAACCGGTATTCCACTTCCATTCCTGTCATACGGCGGCTCGGCGCTGGTCGTCTCGGTTGTCTCAATAGCCGCCCTTCTGAATCTCTCAAGGCGCAAGGGGGTGGTTGTTCGATGAGAAGACTGAAAGCATTGTTTGCCGGTGGCGGTACAGGTGGGCATCTTTTTCCGGCCTTAGCCATTGCTGATAAATTAAAGTCAATGCTGGCTCCGGACGATATTGCGGATTTTCGATTTATCGGAACCAAACGTGGTCTGGAATACCGTATGCACGAAAAACTCGGTTATCCACTATCACTAATAAGCGTAAGGGGATTGACGCGCTCCGGTATCTGGGGAAATTTCGTTTTTTCGATATTGCTGATAGGCAGTGTCTTCAAGTCAATCATTTTGATATTAAGGTTCAAACCCGATATTGTCATCGGAACCGGCGGCTATGTAATGGGTCCGGTCATTATGGCCGCCATCGCGTTGAATAAAAACCGCGTCATTCAGGAACAGAATGCCTATCCCGGTTTGACGACGCGTCAATTGGCCGACAAAGTCGATCGCGTTTATCTCGGTTTTGGCGCCGCCGCGGAACATCTTAGGAAACCATGTGATGTTGTCGAATCGGGAAATCCGGTGAAGGAGAAAATCGGGAAAGTCGACCGAGCGGAGGGTCGGAATCATTTTGGGTTTAACGACACCGATAAAGTCATTTTCATTTTCGGCGGCAGTCAGGGTGCTAAAAGAATCAATGAAAATATTAAAAAGTATCTGAATAATCTGCCCGAAAATTGTCAACTTATCTGGCAAACGGGGGACGCGTCGTATAATGATATTGCCGGGATCGCCGGGGGCAAGATCAAGGACCGTGCCCTGTTTGCCTTTACAAATGAAATCGAATACGCTTATGCTGCGGCCGATCTTGCTATTGCGCGGGCCGGGGCGCTGACGCTAGCGGAACTGGAAGCGGCTTCACTACCCTCCATTCTGATTCCTTTTCCATTTGCCGCCGGTGATCATCAGAGAAAAAACGCCGAGTTTTTTGTCGAGCAGGGTGCAGCGGTACTAATCGATGATGATCGTCTTGAAGGCGAAATCGATTTGGTTTCCGAGGCTGTAGAAATTCTGGAAAGTGATAAGTACAATAAAATGTATGAGGCAATCAAAGGTATGAAACTCCAGCGTGCAAAACCGGCGGCGGAAATAATCGCCGAGGAAATTTTAAAACTGACAGGCTTTAAGGAGGATGTTAATTGAAAGTCTTTGCCTTCAGGCGAACTGATTTTAACAATAAAAAAATGATTTTCGGTAGATACAAAGAGCTGTTTTTCGTCGGTATCGGCGGATCGGGCATGTCGGGTATCGCTGAAATTTTGCACAATCTCGGCTACGGTATCAGCGGTTCCGATATCAACCGGAGCGAAATCACGACTTACCTCGAAAAACTGGGAATTACGGTCTATTATGGTCATGATCCTGAGAATATCGGGACATCGAACGTTCTCGTAATTTCATCGGCCGTAAAGGATAATAATCCGGAAATTATTGAGGCTCATAAGCGCGGTGTCCCTGTTATAAAGAGAGCCGAGATGCTCGGGGAATTGATGCGGCTTAAATACTCAGTCGGTATTTCCGGAACGCACGGCAAAACGACGACAACCTCGATGATCGGGAAGATCCTGACCGAGGCCGAGCTGGATCCGACGGTGATTGTCGGCGGGATTGTCGCCGGGACCGGTTCCGGTGCTTCTCTGGGTAACGGTGATTATCTTGTAGCCGAGGCCGATGAATTCGATCGCTCGTTTCTGGTCATGTTTCCGACGATGGCAGTGGTCACCAATATCGAACCGGATCATCTCGATTGTTATGACGGTATGGACGATCTGGAAAATTCATTTTTGACTTATATGAACCGTGTTCCGTTTTATGGTCTGGTTGTTTACAATGCCGATGATGCCGTGCTGTCATCAATGCATGATAAAATCAGCCGGTCATCAGTCACCTTTGGCCTTTCATCCGGTGCCGATTATCAGGCAACGGCCATAAAACACCGCGAGGGGGGCTCAAATTTCAGCATATTAAAAAAGGGCGAATTTCTCGGTGAAATTCATCTTGATGTCCCGGGTGAACATAATATAAGGAATGCGCTGGCCGCCCTTGCCGCCGCATCCGAGCTCGAGGTTCCTTTCAAGAATATCTCCGAATCGCTTCGGAAATATCGCGGCGTCAATCGCCGGTTTGAAATAAAAGACATTATAAATGATATAATGGTCGTTGATGATTACGCTCACCATCCGACCGAATTGACGGCGACATTGAAGACGGCGAAAGCGTCGTACAATCGGCGCGTGATTGTCGTATTTCAACCGCATCTTTTCAGTCGGACGCAGCAGTTTTATCGTGAGTTTGCCGATGCTCTCGCTTTGGCCGACCGAAGTTTTCTGGTCGATATTTATCCGGCGCGTGAGGAACCGATCGAAGGCGTGACATCCGAAATGATTCTCAGGTACGCCCGTGAAAAAAAATACGGCAACATCGAATATGTCGGTATCAAAGAAAATGCCGTCGAGAAAGTCATAAAAATTGCACGCGCGGGGGATATCATTATCACCGCCGGGGCGGGAAGTATTACGCATATAAATCCGGAAATCATCAAAGGATTGAAGAAAGATGAGTCGTAAAGTCAGACGACCGTACATATTGATGATGATCCCGGCGCTGGTTATCGCCGGCGGAATCGGATTCCTGCGATATTCCGATGTCTTCGCATTTCAAAATGTCAGATTCGAATCGGAAAATAACGTTGCAAGCGCCGAAATGATAAAGCTTCCCGTAGGCGAAAACCTGTTTGATCTGCCCCTGGAAAACGCGGCTGAAGAGCTCCTGGCCAGAAAAAATGTCTATAAGGTCGATCTGGATTATCACCTTCCCGACGGGATTGTTGTCAGGATTAATGATATTCGGCCGATAGCGATGGTTATCGGCGAAGACGGAAAATCACGCTATCGGCTTGGCGAAAACGGATGTTTACTTCCTTTAGACAGTGCAATTAAGCAATATAATTTTCCGATTATTACCGGGCTGCAAAACTGTATCGCATATACTAAAAACAGTGACAATCGCCTGAAGCTGATTGTCAGGCAACTGGCCGAAATAAAGAAAGATTTTCCGGATTTTTACCTGGCGCTATCCGGTATCGATATGTCGGATAGCAGGGATATCTCGATCTGGATAGACGGGCTGCCCTTCCGGGTGGAGACGTATGCCGGCTCGCTATATCAAACGATAAAAAAACTGAAAATTTTTATCCTCGAGTTCAATCCTGATTTACAGGATATCAAAAAGCTGGATATGCGCTCGGAAGGATTGATTATAGCGGCGGTTTGATTTATGGCAGAGGCGAGATACATCACCGGAATAGACATCGGCACGACGAAAATCAGGACGATTATCGCTGAAAGTGATGGACGTGGGTTGCCGCTTTTTCTGGGCTACGGCTGCGCGCCGGCTGAAGGTTTGCGGCGCGGTGTGGTGGTGAATATGGAAAAGACCGTGCAGTCGATTACCAGATCGGTCGAGGATGCCGAGATGATGGCGTCGGTGCATATCGATTCGGCTGTCGCCGGAATTGCCGGGGATCATATCAAGTCGATTAACAGCCATGGCGTAATCGCTATCTCCCGTTCGGATAATGAGATTGTCGAAAAAGACGTCAACCGTGCCATCGATGCCGCGAGCGCCGTAGCCATTCCCAATGACCGTGAAATAATCCATGTCATTCCGCAGGATTTTACGATAGATGAGCAATCGGGTATCAAAAATCCGGTCGGCATGGCCGGCGTCCGGTTGGAGGTGGAAGTGCATATAGTCACGTCGGCGGTGACCTCGGCAAAAAATATTTATCGTTCGATGGAACGGTGTGAAATTTCGGTCGAGAATCTGGTTTTGCAATCACTGGCCTCATCCTATGCCAATATCAGCAATAATGAGGAGGAAATCGGTGTCGTGTTAATAGATATCGGCGGCGATTTGACCGACGTGGCTGTTTTTTACGACGGTTCCATTCGGCATACCGGTGTGGTTTCGCTCGGCGGGAGGAATGTTACCAATGACGTGACGATCGGACTGCGCACGTCGGTGGATCAGGCGGAACAATTGAAACTCGGTTTCGGATCAGCGCTGACCTCCCTGGTTGATCCCGACGAAATGATGGAAGTAACAACGGCGATGGGCACTAATCCGAGGAGTATTTCGCGAATCGTCCTGGCCTCGATTATCGAGCCGCGAATGGAGGAAATCCTATCGCTTGTGGCCCGCGAAATAAAAAAATCGACGGCGCCCGAACCGCTGGCCGCGGGTGCCATATTGACCGGCGGCGGGGCAATGCTTCCGGGAACGGTTGAATTGGCCGAGCAAATTCTCGATATGCCGGTAAAAATCGGTATCCCTTCCGGGATGGAGGAATTGCCGGAGAATTTGATAATACCTGAATTCGCGACAGCTATCGGGCTGGTTAATTACGGATATCGGCACGAGGCCTATCCGGACAAATCGAGGGGCGGGCTAAAAGGGCTCTTCAAGAAAATAGAAAATTGGATAACCAGAAATTTTTAATAATACATGGAGGAATATCATGAGTGATGGAAAACTGAAATTCGATTTCGCGGACGAGTTTGAAAACTTCGCGAAAATCAAAGTCGTGGGCGTTGGCGGCGCCGGCGGGAATGCCATTAATCGGATGATTGAGGCCGGTCTGTCCGGTGTGGAATTTATCGCCATCAATACCGACAGTCAAGTTTTGGAGGCCAATCGTGCCCCCAAAAGAATTCAGATCGGCAAGAGGCTGACAAAAGGTCTGGGGGCCGGAGCCAACCCCGAGATCGGCCGGCAGGCCATAGAGGAAGACAGCGACGAAGTCAGCGAGATGCTCAATGAAGCCGATATGGTTTTTATCACCGCCGGTATGGGCGGCGGCACCGGGACCGGCGCATCTCCGATCGTCGCCGAAATTGCCCGCCAAAAAGGCGCATTAACGGTTGCGATTGTTACGAAACCATTCGTGTTTGAGGGCAAGCAGCGGATGAATAAGGCCGATAATGGAATAAAAGAGCTTAAGGAAGAAGCTGATACGCTGATTATTATCCCGAACGAGAGACTTCTGTCAATTGTTGAGAAAACAACTCTTTTGACCGATGCTTTCGCGCAGGCCGATGAGGTTTTGCATCAAGCAACCAAAGGCATCTCCGATTTGATTGCCGTTCCCGGCTTGATTAATTGCGATTTTGCCGATGTTAAGACAATCATGCTCGAGCGCGGCGATGCGCTGATGGGGACCGGTACTGCCACCGGTGAAGAAAGAGCATCGGAGGCGGCCAATCACGCGATTTCCTCCCCATTACTTGAGGATGTTTCCATTTCCGGGGCGGGCGGGGTGCTGGTTAATGTTACCGGCGGCGAAGATATGACTCTCTTTGACGTCAACACGGCGACATCGATTATTTATCAGGCGGCCGGAGCCGATGCCAATATCATTTTCGGTGCCGTTATTGATCCGTCATTCAATAACAAGATTCGTGTTACAGTCATTGCCACCGGATTCGGCGGTCAGGCGGCTAAGGTAGCGGAGAAATTTATAGAAAAAGAGCCCGAAATTATCCGCGATACTCCTCCCGGAAAAGTCATGTCGCTGTTTCCCGATCCGCCGGCTTATCCTATCAGGAAAGCGGCCGGGGATAACGGACGGGGTAGAGTACCCACGTTTCACAATGAGAATACAAAAATTCCGGCCTATATACGACGGCTGGAAGAGTAGATAGTATCAATCACTCGGTTCCTCCATGAAGGACCGTCGGTCATTAAGGTGATCGGCGGTCCTCGAACTCCTATATATATGGGAAACGACCTATATTTTTGATAATACAACGCCGTCCGACCTATTTTAAGTCATTATATGTTTGCCACTTACGTGGCCCGTTGTGACGGTATGATCTTTGCGGTGGATTTAAGAAAAGCACGGCTTATTTTTCATAAGGAGAAGGGCATGACCTTTTCACTCCAGAGCAATTCAGGGATTGATAGTCTGCATCGGGGAATCGATATAACATTATGGCAAATGAACAAATCGATGGAAAAACTGTCATCCGGCCTGAGAATAAATCGCGCCTCGGATGATCCGGCCGGCTTGGTGATTTCCGAACAGATGCGCGCACGGATCGGTTCGCTAAATCAGGAGATAAGTAATCTATCGAATCAAATTGATAAATATGAAACGGCATCATCGAGCGCCATGCAAATGCGAAGTAATTTAACCGAATTGAGGTCGTTGGCGGTTGCGGCGGCCAATGGCGGTGTTAATGATTCAAGTATCCAGCAGGCCTATGCCGCCGAAGCCAGCCGGCTGATGGCAACGTACAACAATACAATTGATAGTACGGCTTTCGGGAAACAGAAACTGCTCGATGGTTCCGAAGGATCAGTAACGACCATAACGCATTTATCCGGAATCGATCTTTCCACGCCCGAAGCAGCCGAAGAGTCTATTGCCATGCTCGATGCCGAGATGGGGCGACTCGATTCGGCTATTACCGATTTGGGTGCCACTCAGAAAAATGATCTGGAGAGCAGGCGGCGGAATCTGCAGGTCGAGGCGGAAAATTTAACGGCCGCCGAGTCGCAGATTCGGGATGTAGATTACGCCAGAGAATTTTCGAATTTTCTAAAACATCAAATCAGTCTCCAGGCGTCGGTTTCACTAATGGCCCATAGTTATCTTTCGGATAGAACGATAATTAATCTATTCTACAATAGCAGATAGCCTCTGTCATCCGCTTTTACTATTTCATGATACCTGGATGAATCAATTATTGGGCGAATGATGGGCCATGAGTTTGTCGATTTCTTCCACGGAAAAGCTATTCAACTTAATAATTGTGGCCGATTGACGATAAGCGCGGGGGACAATCATCTCCGCGTCATTTTTACTTTCGACATCGACAATTATCCACGCCTTATGCACTCCGTCCAAACAGCCGTATTCGGCATTGGTCAAAAAGTGTGACCCGGTCTCCTGAAGAACCTTTATGGCCCGAAGACACGCGCTTTCATCCGCCTCGTGCGGGATTTCGATTAAGAATCTGAACATTTCGGTGTATCTCCTTCATAAAATATAACATTATAGTCCTTAAATCCAATTACCGGATTCAAATGGACCCTCTCTGTCGATAAAATCTTTGTATCCGTATCGTTTTCCGATAATCACAAGATATACGATGCAAAATGTGGAGAGGTGCCAACAAATTTCGGATTAAACAGAAAAAAATAATTCAGATTTATGCATGGGAAGGTCGGGAAAATCCCCTTATTATCTAAAGAGGGAGAGTAAGGAATTTATAATATCAATTGTGTTACGGGCAGTTGGGCTCGGGACCCTCTAAGTACAAATATGAAATCAGATAAGTAATATCAAAAATGTTGATGGCGAAATCACCGTTGACATCGGCCGCGTTCATCGGATTCGGCGGTGGCCCATCAAGATATAAGAATGCTATCAGGTAAGTTATATCGAATATATTTAAATTATCGTCACCGTTGATGTTGCCGCACAGGTCACAGACATCACCGACACCATCGGCATCGGTATCTTCCTGAAGGGGATTATAGGCAAACTGACAATTGTCATCGCAATCGGCCGTTTCGCCGCCGGTGCAGGGATTATCGCCGATAACGCCGCTGGTATCGCCGTCGTCCAGGATAGTGTCATCGTCATCGTCTTCATCGCAAGCATCGCCGTACGTATCCCCATCAAAATTTTCCTGACCGGGATTGTAATTATCGATACAATTGTCGCAGATATTTCCGATATTGTCGGCATCATTATCAGCCTGGGTGGGATTATAATTGTTCGGACAATTATCGCAAGTATCGCCGACATTATCACCATCATTGTCGAACTGACCGGGATTATAAAATTCGATGCAATTATCGCACGAATCGCCGATGCCGTCGTTATCAGTATCTTCCTGCAACGGATTTGAAATTAAAATGCAATTATCACAGGCATCGCCATAATCATCGGTATCGCTGTTGGCCTGACCCGTATTGGAGATGAATTGACAGTTATCGGTACTATCAGGAATGCTATCGTTATCGTCGTCATCATCGCAAACATCGCCCATAGCGTCGAAATCATTATTCTCCTGACCGGGATTGGAAATAAAGGGACAGTTATCAGTCACGTCCGGGATGCCGTCATTATCATCGTCGGTGTCGCAAAGATCGCCGACGCCGTCGCTGTCATTATCCGCCTGATCGAAATTGGGAATAAACAGGCAGTTATCGCAATGATCACCGACGCTATCCTGATCGGTATCGACCTGAGACGGATTATCAATATATGGACAATTATCGCAGGCATCGCCAAGATCATCGCCATCCGAATTGGCTTGATCCGAATTGGGAATGTCCTGGCAATTATCACATGAATCGCCCACGTTATCTTCATCCAGATCCAGCTGTTCGGGATTAGATATATCAGGGCAATTATCACAGGCGTTGCCGAGGCTGTCGCCGTCATCATTTTCCTGGAAGCTGTTCGGTACCGCCGGGCAATTATCGCAAATATCGCCAACGTTGTCGCTATCCTGATCTTCCTGATTCGGATTATAGCTGAACATGCAATTATCGCAAATATCGCCGAGTCCATCGTGGTCATTATCAGCCTGCCCCGGGTTATAATTATCCGGGCAATTATCGCAGGCATCACCCAGGCCGTCGTTATCATCATCTTCCTGCAGGGGATTGGCATTCAGAGGACAGTTATCATTGATATCCAGAACACCGTCGCCATCATCGTCATTATCACAGGCATTGCCATCGCCGTTACCGTCGGTATCGATTTGATCCGGATTATAAATCGACGGGCAATTATCGTCATCGCAGTCGTTTTCCGGATGTCCCGGATCGCCGAAACCGTCGCCGTCACTGTCAAAACATGTATGCGAAATCTTCAAGGCGAAGGCATCACTCGTCCCGCCGAGACTGCCCTGATAAGGAGCCTCCGTCGGGAAATCGGGCGACTCGGTATCACCGCCGACATATATATTGGCGGAGCCGTCGAGAACAACACTCCAGCCCTGATCATTTCCGTTCCCGCCAGCAAATGTACTGTAAAGCGGAGATATTCCGGCTATTGAAAACTTGCAGATGAAGGCCTCTTTAATGCCGCCAAATGTATTATCGACCGGATGAGCCAGGGGAAAATCAGATGACTCCGTATAGCCGGTTATATACGGGAAGTGATTCTCATCCACGGTTATAGAGTAGAGGGCGTCATTTGCCGAACCACCGAGATATGTCCCGAAAATAAGAGAATCGCCTGTCGAATAGATCTTGGCGATAAAGGCATCGCCGGGGCCGCTAAGGGTCGTATCACAATCTTCCGAAGCCGGAAAATCCGTGGAATTCGTCCAGCCGCCAAGATAGATATCGTCCAGATCGTCAATCGCGACACCGTAGGCTATGTCGACGCCGGAATCGCCGCCCAAATAGGTGCTTATCAACGGCCCGCTGCCATCGGCGGCCATTTTTGTAAAATATGCATCCGTCGTGCCGCCCAGGGAATTATCAACGTAATTAATGGTCGGGAAGTCGGGGGATTCGGTATCGCCCGATATGCAGGCCCGGCCGAGAGGATCGACAACTATGCACCAGCCATGTTCATTGCCGCTGCCGCCCAAATAAGTGCTGTAAACAAGGGAGCTTCCGCCGGCGGAAAGCTTCGTTACGAAGGCATCGCTGAAACCGCCCAGAGAAGCATCATAGGCATCGGCTGTCGGAAAGTCGGTGGAATTGGTATGCCCGGTCACATAAGCACGGCCGTTGTTATCGACGGCAATACTGCGCCCGACATCGAAACTTCCCCCGCCCAAATATGTGCTGTAGATCAGATTATCACCGGCCGCTGACAATTTTAAAACACAGGCATCGCTCATGCCATCGAGGTCGCTATCGAAGGAATTGACCGTTGGGAAATTCGATGATGTCGTATGACCGGCTATATAGGCGTTGCCGTTTGCATCGACGGCAATTCCACTCCCGCGGTCCCAGCCGCTCCCACCGATATAAGTACTATAGATTAAGGAATCGCCCGAGGCAGAAAGTTTGGTGACGAAAATATCGTAATCGCCCCCGTTATAATCGCTGTCATATCCGTCGGCAAAGGGGAAATCGGCCGAATGCGTGCGACCGGTTATATATAGATTGCTGTCATTATCAACGGCAATACAGTAACCATCATCACTGTCTGTGCCGCCCAGGTATGTGCTATATACAAGAATCGGATCAATCACCAGCGGTAGGTCGGGATTGTAATCACCCTTCATATTAAAACCGAAAGTATTATCGGGAAAAAGATAATATTCGCATTTAACTTCAATACGATTATCGTTTTGTGACTGGTAAACGTAAGGTCTTAATTCAGTAATCGTATTCCAGGCGGTTTTAATGTCCAGGTTTCCGGATTCATTGATCAAGACCGATTCGGCGCCGTCATAATGGATTTTTATCTGCGATGGATCGATACCCGGAGATACGGTCAGATCATATTCAACCCGACCCTGCCGGCCATAATACTTCAGGTCGATACCGGGATATATATCGCGATAGATGATATCACTATAATTCGCGACATTCGTTTGCCAACGCGATGGATTATTTCCGAGAAAGTAATTGTGCCTATAACTGAGAACATCTCCGCCCGAGGTCATCGGGGAAGGATTGGCATCAATAAAGGTCGCCTCAATGATCAGTTGTTTGGAACTGATCCGTTCGGGGAAAGAAAATCCCAGGTTTTCCTCGGGTCTATCAAAATAACTGTAGCCGTCGCAACCGGTCCGGCAGCGGCTGAAATGGTAATAGACACCGTCGGAAGTAAACCAGAGGAAAGCGCCACCCATATCGGCTCGAAAACGAACCTGCCGGTCCCATTGACCTCGATTTTCCGTAAAAATCGGAGAGGTCATTTTAGTCCCGGGTAATAAGTTATTATCCTGATAAGAGCCACCCGATATATCGACGGCATCACCTAAGCCAAAGAAACATAAAAAGATAATCAGCAGAAATATATAGTGTTTTGCCGAAGTTAGCACTCTATTTTTACCCAACCACTCCTGTCGCGCCCACGATGTTGAGGGGGTGCGCAGTCCAAAATTGAAGTAGCACGTTAAACGCAAATAAATTACTTAAAAATAATGCCCTTGTCAAGTATTTTGTCAGTGCCAATTAAGAAAATCGACGTGGTATATGGCGACGGAACCGATATAATGTCATAAAAGACATTTTTTGACCGCATTCTCTACCTGCTCCAGATCGATACAGGTGTTTTTGCAGGGGCCTTCCGGTCTGAGATTTGGAAATCCAATAACCGGTATATGTGTATTGACATCTTTAAATCCTGACAAAAGATCACGTTCACATGCTATAGCTATAATAACTTTCGGTCTTATTTCCCTTATCTTTAGCCGTGCCTCGGAGCCCCCGCCGACAGTGGCCATGTGGAAGTTATATGTATCCCGGAGCTTACGCAGCGCAAGATTGGTTTCTTTGGTAAGGCAGCGGGGGAGAAGTAGCAGGAGTCGATCCGATGCCGCCCGGATAGGACGCGAACCGATTATTATATTATGCACCTTAAGGAAGGAATTGGTCAGCCTTTCCCTCGAAATTCCCAAAATGCGGCCGACGGCTGTAACCAGTGACAATAGCCTGTTCACCAGATGAGGGATGATAACGAATCTGGTAATCGGGCGACGGGTCATTGCCGCCCAGACGAATAATAAAAGCCACAGAAGCAAAACGCCGCTGAAGGCCAAAAAAAGGAATGAAAAAAGTTCCGCCACCAGCGAACCGGCCGAAATCAATCGCGGATAAATCAACCATAAAAAAAGTCCGGCCGCCAGAATTAACAGGAGAGTCGTCAACATGGCCATACCGAGGAATACGCGAGAATCGGTCTCTGTTGATTCCGGCATCGCTTTTCCATCCCAGTCCAGCCATTCGTCGCCCAGTTTACGATCGATGATTTTTTTTATTGGCTGTGGCTTCGTCATAAATCGAATATATATACGCAAGGCAATCTGGTCAACATGGAAAGACGACAGACCAATTTCAAATGAGAGTTAATTCGTTGATTCCCGACCATCTGGATTGACAGATGAAAAAGGAAAAGGAATCTTTAATTCACGCTGCAGGAATGGTGAATTTCCGGCGTATTTTCCCAAAAATTCTACCGGGGCGTTTTTCCCCATTATGTCAATGAGTTGACATAATATTAACATAATGTTGGCGTACGGCTGGCATGTCTTAGGGTATTATGCGGCTTTATGCGGTATCGAGAAACTGCTCGAAATAGGCTTTAAACAAGGGAAAATCCCGCAAGACATAAAGATTTGCTCGGGATATAAACTAAAAGGAGCTCCACCCTCACTATGGAGCTCCTTCATCCCCACCTCAATTACCCTTCACCGCCATATTATATAAAGAGTAACTAACTTCGAGATATTATAGTATCAATCCTTATGCCAAGATCGGTTTCGGTTTTTTTCATTTTATTAAGTTTCTTGATGACAACATGTTAACTCGACTTTTTGCTGCCGGGGAATTGATGGACCGAAAGCCATCAAACGCAATATATGCGCCATTATTTCCAGCCGAGACTTCCCCCGGTGCGCAACGTGCAATATTATAACGAGTTGCAAAACACAAAATCTGCGGTGGAGTAAAAGGCAGATTTTAACATGCTTCAAATAAATCGTAATTTCCGTTTGCGTGACATACAATGACGATGGCCTGGCAAAAAAAACCTGTTTATCTATATTATTTGGGTAATTACTCGACTAACAAAAAACGGTCGAATCCCGACTCCGGACTACCCTTCTCTTAATTTATTAAATATAAATATGTTGTGGATGCTAAGTGTTGGCCGTGGTCTATAATTGGCGTTGCCGAGGATAAAGATTTTCGACTTAAACAATATCCATGGCGGGAATAGGCAACGGCCGGATTACACAAAAATCGAGTTTAGCAAACAGTAACTATTTGTATAATAAACTGTTATTTGAATTATTGTGGACTTTACTATCAAATATCCGATTGCATGTCGAAAATATTTTATTCTTCTTAAAAATATGATCAACTTTTCACTTGACAGACCATAATCAATTTATAAAATAGGGATACTTTATTAAACTTTAAAGAGGCTTTTGTTAAACTATGAAGCTCGAGATCGGACAAAAAATAAAGGCTTTGCGTCAGGCGTCGGAATTAACACAATCGGAACTGGCCGCGCGAGCGCGATTAACAAAGGGATTTATTTCTCAGTTCGAGAGAGATCAGACTTCCATCTCACTCGACTCGCTTCTGGATATTCTCGATGCCCTCGGCATTACGATAACGGAATTTTTCGGTGATCTCGGCCAGGCGTCCAAAGTGTTTTCTCCCAGGGACAGGATATCTGTTGAGGAAAAAAAGGTAAGCCGCTTCGAAATCCTTATTCCGGGGAGTACCAATAACCTGATGGATCCTCTCATGATAAGCCTCGAACCCGGGGAAAAGCTTGATAAAGACGGACCTCACGCCGGGGAGGAGTTCGGTTATGTGTTTTCGGGGACTTTGACGCTGATTTTCGGCAAGAAAACACATAAAGTGCCGCCGCGGCATTGTTTTTATTTCGAGGCTGATCAATCTCATCAGTTAATCAACAGGGGGAGGGCTAAGGTCAACTTTTTGTGGATAACATCGCCACCTCAGATGTAAGGGAAAACCTTTTGAGTAAGGAAGGGAGACGATATGAAAATACTCGGACGTCACCTGGTTGCGGAACTTTCCGATTGCAATTCAAGAGTCTTGAATAACCTGCCGGAACTTAAACGTTCCCTGCTGGAGGCGGCCCGACGATCGGGGGCATTGGTTGTCGACTCTGTTTTTCATCGATACAATCCGCAGGGTCTATCCGGTATCGTCATAATTGCCGAGTCGCACCTTTCCATTCATACCTGGCCGGAGTATAACTATGCCGCCATCGATTGTTTTACGTGCGGCACCAGTGTCGATCCGCATAAGGCGATAGAATATATGAAAGACGCGCTGCTGTGTAAGTCCATTAAAGTGCGGGAACTAAATCGCGGAATTCCCTCCGATTCGGATAGTATAATAGCGCATAAAACAGAAGCCCGGAAAACGCCTGCAATGGTCCATGATTAAAACCGGAATGGATCACAAATCATGATTAAAGCGATTGATATTCGTGAGCCCGGTCGTGTGAATAATTTATTGCGCGGGGAAATGGCGAAAATCCGTCGATTTTTTGAAAAGTCGCCGATCAAGACGCCGCTAATGATTATCTCGCGATCGAGTATCCGCAAAAATTTAGCGGA
>Ga0307426_1000345_pt1 | contig 31687 bp, 29 predicted proteins | sample SalMarWE160340MG_FD_202165 | JGI IMG/M metagenome (GOLD analysis project Ga0307426, IMG submission 202165) | Salt marsh sediment microbial communities from the Plum Island Ecosystem LTER, Massachusetts, United States - WE1603-40 | ecosystem: Environmental > Aquatic > Marine > Intertidal zone >...
TTGTGCTCTATCCCAAATTTTATGTTTTCTTGATAATTTAGCATATGCTTGAACAGGGGCACCCCTTCGTTCAGCGCCAAAAGAAGGATACGCATGTACGTCAATAAAATTACCACTCATATACGCAGCTTCTGCTATTATTTCTGCACATGTTACTACTCCCATTCCTCCCCTTCCAAGGAGGATGATGCTAATAAGATCAATTTTGTTATTTTCCACTATTAAAACAACATTTCATTAATTTAATTCTGGTAATTATTTTAAAGCAATTTTAAATAAAAAATTTCGGTAATTAATATAGAATCAAATGTTATAATATATTATTCCCATTTCTTATTACAATAATTAAAGAGGATTTTATCATGAAAACGGGATCAGGATTTTTTGAAGGAAGAGAAAACAAGAAGTTATTCTATCAATACTGGTTACCTGAAGATAAAGATATAAAGGCATATATCGTAGCTCTTCATGGATGGGGTACTCATTCCGATAGAATGAAAGTGCCTGCTGAATATTTTACTCAAGAAGGTTATGCTATTTATAGTTTCGACTTGAGGGGGCATTGGAGAAATGCTGGGGGAGCTCCCGGACATATTGATAGCATGGACCATCTTCAAAAAGATATTGTGCTTTTTATGGATATTGTAAAATTGGATGCTAATGAAAAAAAGATTTTTTTGATGGGTCATTCATTTGGTGGACTAGTTTGTTTGTTATATGCTATAGAACATCCAAGTTTACCTGGAATTATTGTTTCTTCTCCAATGATTCGCTTGGTTAAAAATTTTTCATTTACCAAGAAGCTTGGTAATAAAATAGCAACACCCTTATCTAAAATTTCTCCTAATAAAACGATTAAAATGGTCATTGATCAGAATCTATTAACCAGTGATCTTAAAATCTTAAGAAGTCACATTGCAGATAAAAATAAAATAGATTTCATATCATTAAGAACTGCTGCGGAAATGGAGAGATCTATGAAGTGGGTAATGGAGAATGCTACGAGATTGTTATGCCCAATTTTAATTTTACAAGCTGAAAAAGATAAAATAAATGATATTGAAGCTACAAAAAGCTTTTATGAAGGGATCAAGGGTCAAGACAAGAAATTACGAATATATGATGGATTCCTTAATGAATTATGGAATGAGAAGGGTCGAATGCAAGTATACAGAGACATGTGGATATGGTTAGAAAAACATATTTAAGTTTTTAATTCAAGGATATTTTTCATATAAATTTTTAATAAAATCTTCTATTTCTTTTTGGGATTTCTTTTGATATGCAATTTCTCCACAATTATCTTCTAAATCATACCATCGCTCTATCATCTTGTTGTTCATTAAGGTAAGAGATGATTTGATCAAGAACATAAAAGATTCCATTCTTTTACTGAAGGTTCTAATAAATTTTTTGGTTTCTGTCTCTAGTTTATCTGGGGAGAATATTCTTGTCGGAAAATTAATATTCTTTAATTCTTCCAATCCAAATTCATCAGCGGTAAATAAGATATTTTTTGCATAATTTAATCCAAATGATAATAGCGGTAAAATGCTAGCACCTGTTTGTGGATATATTGAAATTGCTATTTCTGGCATCCTAAAGAACATTTCTTCTTTAGGTTTCTCTGCAAAAATTCTCAAATCAGAAGCCATTATTAATTCCATTCCATATCCTATAGCTGTACCTTGAACTTGCACAATAATAGGCTTTTTCATAAGCAACATATATTCTGTATTTTTTCTTCCATAATTTCTCATGCTCTCTAAATATTCCAAATCATCAGGAGTAGTACTTTTTATATCTATTCCCGAACTAAATACTTTATTCCCCGTGCTTTTCAATAAAATACATTTAACATTCTCGTCTTGATCCGCTTTACGTAGAGAATTATAAAGTTCCTTCATTAGTAGTAGATTAAATGAGTGGGCTGCTTTTGGTCTATTTAAAGTAATATATGCCACTCTCCCTTTAACTTCATTGAACAATATCTTATCTTCCGACATAGTTTTTAACACATAATTAAAATGATATTTTTAAAAACACATTGCTTAATAAAAACTTTAATAGTGCTGAAAAAACCTCACTTTACCCATCCCGTGCATTTTTTAAATTCAAAAATTTATGCATAAGCTATTTGAATTTCGTGCTCTCTGGGTCGAAGCTTTACACATGAGTCCTTGGATATAAATTATGACAATTATTAAAACTGTAATAATTAGAATAAATTTCTATTAAATACTAATACTCCACGTATATTTATTTCCATAAAAATAATTGATAACATAATGACGAAAAACACTACTTCTGAGGGACTTCAAATAAAAGACCTCACCCCCATGATGAAGCATTGGTTCAGCGTGAAACAAACTTATAAGGAAAAATATCCAAATCACTTGATCGCGTATAGAATGGGGGATTTCTATGAATTCTTTTATGATGATGCTGTTAGAGTATCGACTCTGTTAGGAATCACTTTAACTCAGAGAAAAATAGGATCTGATGCGTATCCATTAGCAGGTATTCCCTATCACGCAGGCAGTTACATAAAAAACCTCGTTAACTTAGGACAAACGGTGGTTGTAGTTGATCAGTTAGAAGATCCTACTACAGTGAAAGGAAGAATAGTAAAGCGAGGTGTTGTTAGGATTATGTCTCCGGGAACTATAATTGAATCAGATATGCTTAAATCACAGGAGAATAATTATTTATGTTCCTTAATCAAGGAGAGACTCGATTTTGGAATAGCATTTGTTGACATATCGACTGGAGAATTTGTAACAACAGAGTATTTATCAAAAAATGATGATTCTCAAGGAAGGATGTTAAGTCTTTTTTCCCAATATGATCCAGTAGAAGTTATTATTCCATCTGAACTAAAGAAAGAAGAAAAACTCTTTTTAATATTAAGAGATTTGACTAATGCATTAATCAAGCCGTATGACGTATTTGCCTTTAATTATGATAATGCTTACAGTTTAATCACGCGGCATTTCGGGATATCTAACCTTGAAGGTTTTGGGATTGAAGATAATAAACTCGCTATTCAAGCTAGTGGTGGATTGCTTGCATTCTTGAAGGAAACCCAAAGAGACATACTTCCCAACATTTTTAAGATTAATTTAATTCAAGAAGGAAGTATATTGCATCTTGATTATGTTACTCAGAGAAATCTTGAATTGGTTTCGTCCTTGTGGGAAAAAGGGAAAGATGTGACCTTATTCTCTATTTTTAATCGGACGCATACTCCTATGGGAGCAAGATTACTCAAAAAGATCATATTACAACCACTCACTAATATTGAAGAAATTAAAAGAAGACTTAACATAGTGCAAAAATTTAAGGACGACGTGTTCTTAAGATCTGACTTAAGAGAAGAATTGAAAATATTGGGAGATTTAGAGCGTCATATTAATCGGATTAATTATTCAAGCAATTCTAATGCAAGAGATTTAATACATATCAGGAATTCTTTAGAAAAAATTCCTAAAATTAAAATTTTATTAGAGAAATCAAAGATTCCAGAAATTGAGGATTATTTAAAAAAAATCGAAGAGTTCCGAGATATTAAAAGTTTGATTGAAGCTTCAATAAGGGAAGATCCACCAACTTCCGTAAAAGAAGGAAATATGATCAAGTTTGGCTTTGATGAAAAAGTTGATGAATTGATGGATCTCTTGCAGAATGGAAAAAAATACATTCTCAATTATGAGAATGAACAAAAATCAATATTGAAATTGACTACTGGATTAAAAATTGGACATAATAATATAATGGGATATTATATACAAATAACTCTTAATACTCTAAGAAATATATCAAAGATACCAGATGAATATATAGAACGACAAACATTAAAAAACGCTAAGAGATATACTAGCGCTGAATTGAAGAAGTTGGAAGAAAGAATAGTATTAGCTGAAGAAAAAATATATGATTTAGAATACGATATTTATAGCAAAATTCGAGAAAAAGTAATAGAAAAAACTGGTGATATATTAGAAACCGCTAAAAGCATTGCGTATATTGATGTTTTATCTTGTTTTGCTGAAATTGCTGAAAATTACAATTATTCGTGTCCAATCATTTCCCAAGATGACAAAATTATTATAAAAGAAGGGAGACATCCCGTAGTCGAGCAAATAAATCTTACAGATCAATTTATTCCAAATGATTGTTATTTAGATACAAATAAAGATCAGATATTGATAATTACTGGTCCGAATATGGCAGGAAAAAGTACCTATTTGAGACAAGTAGCGTTGATTTGCATCATTGCTCAAATGGGATGTTTTGTACCTGCAAAATCAGCTAAAATTGGAATTGTTGACAAAATATTTACCAGAATTGGTGCATCTGATGATTTAGCTCGCAGATTAAGTACTTTCATGATTGAAATGACTGAAACGGCTAAAATCCTTCATAATTCGACGCAAAAAAGTTTAATCATCATTGATGAATTAGGAAGAGGAACGAGTACGAGTGATGGACAAAGCATTGCAATGGCTACATTAGAAAAATTGCATAAGATAAAAGCTAAAACTCTATTTAGCACCCACTATCATCAATTAACTGAAATTGATTTACCTAGAATTAAGAATTATCATTTAGATATAATTGAAAACGACGATGGAAGTATCAACTTTATTAGAAAGTTGAGAGCTGGGAGTACGGATAAATCATACGGAATTCATGTTGCAAAATTAGCTGGACTCCCAGATGATGTTATCATCCGTGCTTTTGAAATACTTGACCAAATTGAAGACAAGGATCCATTCAAAGCTACTATAAGAGATAATGGAAACGGAATTGGAAAAGGAAAATATCTTGAAAAATTTGTAGAAGAAAAGAAAATAGAATTAGAAAAACTAACAATTGAAATACAAAATAAATTAGGCGAACTGAATAAGTGTGAAGAAGAGATAAGTAATAAGGAACTAGATTTGGGAAGAAAAAGTTATGAGTTGGAGGAAGTTAAAAAAAGACTTGATATCAAATTGAATCAAAGCGCAAATACTGATATTGCCAAAGAAAATCTTTCTAAAAAGAAAAAGTTCGTTCAAACAACTTTATTTCCTCCAATCAATAATATAGATAATTCACTTAAAGATTTGATTGAGGAATTAAAAAGAATCGACCTTAATTCAATGACACCAGTTGAGGCAATGAAAAAGTTAATTGAATTTAAAGAGTTTCTGACGAAATCATAACCATAGCTGAATTGCTGGTATAACTGATACTATAATAGCTGTATAAACGTAATAAGTAGTCAAAGTTGTAATTACAAAGGTTCTTATCCTATTTTTTCGTTTGCCTTCTTCTAAATGTTCAAAGTAAATTAAATATAGAAAACTTATATACATTAAATGAGAAGGTTGTAACGCTTTCCAAAATATGGGATCTATTGGTGTTAAGCCTTGAATGCCGGGATCACTGTGAGCCCAATTATATAACATCTGACCAAGGAAATCTGGAAAAATAACATAAGGTAAACATACGATTGTAAAAGGTATGAGATAGTATATTAAATCTTTAAATTTGATTTTCTTACTTAATAAAATAACAGGAAGAAATAAGAATCCGTTAATCTTGAAAGTACCTAAAGTAAAAAATATACCTGAAATCCATTTTTTATCTTTCTCTAAATAATCATAAGAAAGATAGAGAAATAATAAAATGAGGAAATTCGAATTTCCATACCAACAATCAATAAGATAACCCAAAGTCATAAAAACAAAGAAGATCTTAAAGTCTTTATAATCCTTAAAGCGATCATAACTTCTAATTCCTACAAAAGAAACTAACCCGAGACTTAAAATATTCCATATTAAAAGACTTATTGGTATTAATTCAGATGTAAACCATCCCATTGGAGAAAAAAGAAAGTACCAGAAATATAAGTAATAAGGGGGCCATTCAGGCATCCAAGAAGGGAGATCTTTTAGTGGTAAATAAAAGTTAAATAATCCATTTTCCTCATGTCCTAAAATAAGTAATTTAAAATCAATATCCTTACTAAGAGCAATTATATCTGGTAATTCAATATAATAATTTAAAATTCTGAAGAATATCGAGAAAATTATTATTCCGAGCAATGTTTCAAAAATGACACGATGCGCTAAACGAGGTCGAGGACCTTCCATAATTATTCGTCCTTTTCGGAGCTAATATATAAACAATTAAGATAGTGTATTAAAACAACTATAAAAGAATTACTTTAAGTTTATCAAAAATCTTCCTTATTCCATCTTGTTTCATTTTTTTTATCAATGGAGTATCATTAAATTATTTAAACCTTGATAGTGCATTCTTTTAAAAAATAAGAATTGCTAAGTAAATAATAATGTCATTAAATAAAATTGACAAGAAATGATGAGACCAAAAATACAAAAACTTCAAGATGCAGAAAAGATAGCGGCTGGTGAGGTCGTTGAACGCCCCGCTAATATTGTGAAAGAAATAGTGGAAAACAGTATCGATTCGGGGGCGAACGAAATCCGTATCATAGTAAAGAAAGCAGGAAAATCCTCAATACAAGTCATTGATAATGGCATTGGAATTCATCCTGATGAGATAGAATTAGCTTTTCAGAGATATACGAGTAGTAAAATCAGAACAATAAAAGATCTTGAAAACCTCTCTACTTTAGGGTTTAGAGGTGAAGCTTTGGCAAGTATTGCTGCCGTTAGTGAAGTCGAAATAACTTCAAGGATTAAAGAGTTCAAAACAGGAGTTAGATTAAGAATAAACGGAGGAATAATTACTGAAAAAAAGGAAATATCAGGGCCAATCGGTACGAATATAAAAATAAATAATTTATTTTATAATACACCAGCGAGACAAAAATTTCTAAAAAAGGATATAACGGAATTAGGTCATATTACAGATATTATACAACGATATTCGCTTGCATATCCAGACATACACTTTATTTATTTAAACAACGATCTTACAATTTTAAATTGCCCAGCATCTAATGATCTAAAGACTACAGCATATCATATCTATGGAAAAAAAATAGCCCAAGCATTAGAAGAGATTAACCATGATAAACCCAATTTTAAATTGCATGGATTAATTGGAGGAAGAGACATAGCTAAAAAAAGCCGGAGCCAATCAAGTTTTTTCCTTAATAGAAGATATATCGTTAGTGATTTATTATATAGGGCTGTACAGGAAGCTTATAAAGGAACCCTCATGACTAACACCTTTCCTTTTTTTATATTATATTTGGAAATAGACCCTTCCATGGTGGATTTTAACGTGCACCCGAAAAAATTAGAAGTAAGATTTGAAGATGAAGAATTTATCTATAATAAAGTATACTCAGTTTTGCGTGGGTTTATTGAAAAGAAATACATGAAAGATGAGGAACTTTCTTCTACTGATTTGAACTCTTACATAGCTACCGATAATACAATACCTAAAAGAATGCTTCATGGTGATCAGGATCAAAAATTAAAAATAGAACCAACCCGGGATAAAGCAGTACAACTTGAAATTACAGATCACCTATCAAATAACGAAAATGAAATCCCAGAAACTTTTATCCGAGAGAAATACGTAGTTGCTAAAAATTTTCCAAAATTAAGATTGATATCCAAAACGGGGCAACTAAGCAATAAGATATACGTAATTCTAGAGGGAGTAAATCAAGAGGGAGAATCGGGAATTTATCTCTTGGATCAACATGCTGCTTCCGAGCGGATAACTAAAGAATACTTTATTGAGCAATTTGAATCATCAAAAAAAAGTAAGCAAGCACTAATAATACCCTTAACAGTTGAGGTTTCTCCGAGTGAAAAATATTTTTTACTTTCAAATATCAATGAAATTAAAAAGCTTGGATTTGACTTTGAACATTTTGGGGGCAATACTTTTATATTGAGAGAGATTCCGGTAATTATAGAAAAAACAGTGAATGCAAATATCATTAAAGACATCGTAAGCGATATTACAGAAATTGGAAAGGATTGTAGTTTCTCAGAAGTAAAGGAGCAAGTTATCAATTATTTAGCATGTCACAAAAGTGTGAGAGGTGGAGATGATTTGAGTTTAAATGATATTCGCAAACTTATAACTGAATTATCTAAAAAAAAGGATCCATATCATTGTGCTCATGGTAGACCCACTATGAAATTTATTTCATTTAAAGAGATGGACAAGTTATTTAAACGAATAGTATAAATTTATACATTAAAAGTTAAATAAGATTATTTCTATTTTGATGTTAAATTAAGATAACAAAATATTAACTGCTCCTGACTCAGAATACAAATATATGAAATTTTGAAAGAAGGAGAAAAGATTCAAAAAGCGCATAATATATTAAATGATTTTAAGAATAATTATAAAGATATTTCCTATTTTAATTCCATACCATTAATTCAAGGATTATTATCACGAGATAATCAATTATGGACTTCTTATCAATCTACTTTGCAAGATGACGAAAATCATAACAATATTAAAAATCAAAAAGAAGAATTTAAGATTGAACTTGAAGAATTTAAAAATTTTCTAAATTGGATGTAAAATTATCGAGATCTGAGGTAAATTTATGCTTTTGAGAAAGCAATTCCTTCAATCCCTTGTATTCCTTCTACTTGTCCGAATAATTCCTCGATTTTATCAGTACCACCCCATTCCTCAGGATAACGCACTCTAACTCTTGCTTTTTCAAGACCAAATGCTACTGGATGGATATCATAATGTTCAATCACACAAGTATCTGGAATAACGGCTTTTAACTTCTTAATGAGTACTTCAAAGTCCATATCCATATCTTCTGGAATAACATCAATTAAAGCTACGAATTCTCCCATTTTAATCGCTATTAACTTTTTTTTTCTCACGGTCCTTCAAATTCACATTTCAAGCATTTATAAGTATTTCCCGTAGTACGACAACGCTCGCATCTCCAAATGGTCACATCTCCACATTGTGGACATGGGAATCTTACAGCATTCTCGTAAGGAGTAATTGGTTTATTACAACTAAAGCAAATATTTTTTTTGTATGTGGACATCTTTGTATAATTATAATATTATTGAGATAATTAGATAATTTAGTAAATTATATGTGACTTTAATTATTTTCGATTTTAGATTCTAAATTATTTAATGCTATTATACGACACAAACATTCTTTTTGCACTTGTAAAAGTTAATTAAACTTTAAATTCATAATAACATAATTAAAGTATATAAATTTTTGAATTAATCTTCAAAATTGATAATTTAACAAAATTAAGATGAATCTGGATGCCAGAAAATAAAGTTAAGAAATATTTCTCACTTATTGAGGCGTGGGCTTGGTGCGATATATGTGATGATATGGTTGCGTTAAAATTAAATAAGAAAGAAATTATTGATGGTTTAAAAATGGGGATATATACTAAGGAGTACAAGCACGTAAACAAGTATCCCGATTATGATGATCCAGAAGATCTTTCAGGCAAGGAACACGCAATTTACGTTTATATCAATGATACTTATGACATCACGGGTGTTAAATCATTTTTTGGAGATTCTCCAAGCATGTCTGATATCAGTGCAGCAGCAGGTCAAGCTGGTAAAGAAGTTAGAATCCCGATTGTTGTGAAGGATGTACCAGAAATGAGCGTGCATTTAGGCATGCTTAGCATGGAAGAATATAAGTTATTAAAAGTATGTGATGGAATGTGCGCCGTGGAAGAGGTTGCATCGATCGTAGAGAAGCCAATAGAAGAAGTTGATAAAATGCTTGATAAAATGAGAAAAAAAGGTTTGGTTAAGGTAATTCGTAGATCTAATGCTTAATTAATTATCAAATTAAAAATACCAGTTCTTATCCTTTTAGCATAAAATCGTTATATTTCAACCTTATTTTGATGAAAAACTATGAGGAAGATCTACAATGCCAAAAGCGAATGTTAATGGAATTGAAATTGAATATGAAACAATAGGGGATCCGATTTCAAAACCTTTATTATTAATAGCGGGACTGGGAAGCCAACTACTTGCTTGGACGGATGAAATGTGCGAAAAACTCACGAATTTTGGGTTTTTTGTAATTAGATTCGACAACCGAGATGTTGGTTTGTCAACAAAATTTGAAAGTGCAGGGATTCCAGACATGATGGAGATTAGTGCAGCATATACTCGTGGAGAAATACCCAAGATTCCATATACTTTAGAAGACATGGCTGATGATGCTATCGGTTTATTGGATGCTTTGTATATTAAAAAAGCACATATTTGTGGAGCTTCTATGGGAGGAATGATCGCACAAATTATAGCATATAGACATCCTTCTCGTGTTTTATCTCTCGCGGTAATTATGAGCACTACAGGAAATCCCGAACTTCCGCCTTCAAAGCCTGAAATCTTGATGCAATTCTTTGCGCCTGTTCCATCTGAGCGCGAAGCATATATTGAAGAGATGGTCAAGCGCGATAGATTAATTAATGGTACATTTCCTTATGATGAGAATCAATCAAGAGAGTATAGAACAAAAGAGTATGATCGCAGTTATTATCCCCAAGGAATTGCTCGCCAATTAGCAGCTATGGCATTTCCTGGCAATATTAAGCCCTATATTACTGCAATAGATGCACCCACGATTGTTATTCATGGAAGTGATGATCCTTTTAATCTTATTGAAGCGGGTAAAGATATCGCTACAAGCATACCTGATGCTGAATTATTGATTCTGGATGGAATGGCGCATAGCTTCCCTCATGAAGTCATACCACATATTACTAAAGCATTAGTTGCAAATAGTAACAAGAGTGCTGATTAGAAATTAGAGCTGATTTACTTTTTTTCCTTCATCTATACCAAGATGTAATGCTTGAATATTTGAATCTGGATCTCCTAACCATTCTTTTATGACCTCTTCATAGTTTTCCACATCAATAAAAGGAAGTTTTCCCGTCGGAATAGCAAACCCAAGCATAAAAATATTTACCATTAAATTTGAATTAAATTTATTCAGACAAATTTCTGTAGCATTAATAGTATATACTTTATTTGAATATTTTTTTAATATTTCAACAATTTTATCCAATTGAGGGTACACTTCTAAATCTGCCGTTATCATTACTCCTGGAATATCATGTTCATTCAAAACAAAAGTAGTTTTCTGAGAAGCAAAAATACCTCTCCTTAAAGTTTCCACGGGCTCTAAACAAATGAATAAATCTGCATCTCCATAACAAATCAGAGGTGATTGAAGATTTCTTCGTTCCTCCTCAAAAATTTTTTTTTGGTAACGCGTATGGCTAGTTATTGCTCCTTCTCTTTGTGCGAGCCCGTGCATTTCGCTTCCATAAACTCGCTCGACACCTGATTTTTGGGCAGCAAACTCAATTAGTCTCTTAAGTGTTATTACTCCTTGACCTGCAGTTCCTGCTATTACAATGTTTACTATATCTGTTTCTAATTTCATTTTTTCCAAACACCAAATTTTTGTATTTTACTTTATTAATGCCGGAATGGGACTTCCTCACCTAATAAGTTTAAGGTAGATTTATGTATTGCTCCGTTAGGACAGATTTGATAACAAACTCCGCATCGAATGCACCGATCATCATCAATTTGCATAGTCTCATATCCGTCTATTTCTACTCTCCTGATGGCGGGGCAGCTAAGAATCCTGCTGCAATCATGACACATTTGACATCCTGTTATGTGATATGCTTCTTCTTGGACTTTATTACCTTGACTTTCTATTCTTCTTACTTCTTGCATCCTATATCTATTTGCTTGTAAACCGCACTCCCTTTTGATAATAATCACTTTTAAACCTTTGGCATTTAATGCTTCTTCGATAGATTTTGTTAACTTTTTGGGATTATATGAATCCTCTACTCGTAACCAAGGTACTCCAAGAGCATTACAGACCTTTTCTATAGAAAAATCTTTTTCAATTAAATATCGAAGAACATCATTTTGGTGACCCGTCATAGCTGTCCATGCGTTATCAAAAATGATCAATAATATATTTGAATCATATCCAATCGCTTCTGCAAGTGGAGATAAACCAGTATGAAAGAAAGTTGAATCACCAATCATAGCAAGAACTTTTTGATCGGTTTTTGTAGACATTCCAATAGCTGCACTCAATCCTCCCGACATGCAAATGATTAGATCACTACATTGCTGAGGAGGAAAGAAAGACATCACGTAGCATCCTATATCTCCACAAACTACTGTATTTTCTAGGTGATTAGTAGCTTTTAGAATGGAATAAAGTGTAGCACGTTCTGGACATCCTGCACAGAACGTAGGAAATCTACTGGGGATGATTTCTTCATATGAATTAAAATAATCTACTGCTTTAGTCATCTGTTCATTTGGTTTTTTATGAAAAATCTTAGCGAGAGTAGTTGCTACCAAACCAGTTGAAAATTCATCATATTTAGGGAAATACTCGCTACCCATTATTTCAACATTTATTTTTTTAATTTGAGCTATTTCAGAAATTTTTATTTCTAAAAAAGGTTCTAATTCTTCGATTATTATTATTTTTTCTAAATCTTGGATAAAATTAGTAATTTCTTGATAGTTTAATGGATAAATCATCCCTAATTTTAAGATTGGCACGTCATAGAGCTGTAATTGATTTAAAGCTTCCATTGTGTATCCAAATGGGGTACCACTCGTGATAATGCCAATTTTGTTATTGCCAGGAAAGATTTTATTTAGCCCTAATTCAGGAATGGCTTCCCTTAAACGTTCAATCCTTTCATATAATCTCACGTGATTATTAATAGCGTGAGGTGGTAATGAATTGAATTTTGGTATGTTTCTGATAAATTCACCCTTTTCTTTACCTTTTTTTAAAGGTTCAAGTTCTACAAAACCTCTAGAATGTGCGTTTCTTGTAGATGTTCTTAAATTGATAACCAAGTCATATTTTTCTGACAGATCAAAAGCCAATTTAACCCAATCCTTACATTCTTGAGGCGTATGGGGTTCTATTGTTGGTATGTGAAGCATCCAAGCATAAAATCGCTCATTTTGTTCTTGATGCGAGCCCAATGAACCAGGATCTGAACCGACCCCTATTACTAAAGCTCCAGGATTAGGCCCATTTAAAGCTATCACACTTAAAGCATCACTGGCAACATTTAAACCAACATGCTTCATGGGATTAAATGCTCGAACTCCAGTCCAAGCGGCTCCGGCACATGAAGATGTGGCTACTGCTTCATTAACAGCCCATTGATGTACCAAGTATTCCTTTAAATCAGGATTTTGTCTTAGAACCAGATGAAAATATTCACCAATATCGCTGGTGGGAGTACCAGGGTATTGAGATATGTATGATACTCCTGCTTCAAGACAACCCCTCACTAGAGCCTCATTGCCAAGCATGAGCACTTTACCTTGTTCATCGGTAAATCTTGTGTCACTTCTCATGAAATTGCACCTTAAAAACATACTAAAATTATTTATTCAAAACTGCTGAGAACAAAAAAATCTTATGATTATGAATTACGTTTTGAAAATTAATAATTAAAATGTTTCATATTTGTTCATAATATGTCTGATCAAAAAATATTTTATAAATACTGGCCAGAAGGAGTTCCTAAAGAGATAAATATTCCAAATAAGACTTTGATTGATTTTCTTGAAGATTCGCAAAAAAATTATCCTAACAATATTGTCACTTATTTTATGGGATTTGAACTTTCATATACAAAATTATTAGATATTGTGTATCGTACAGCAACTAAACTCAACGATCTTGGAATAAGAAAAGGTGACACGGTTGCAATCCAGTTTACTAATAATCCCGCATTTATAGCTTATTATTATGGCATTCTAAAAATAGGAGCTGTAGTCACACCAATCTCCCCCTTGTTCAAAAAATTAGAAATAAAACGACAATTATTAGATAGTGATGCGAAGATGTATATTGGGTGGGAAGGCTTTTCTGGTTTAGTTGATCCAATTATAAATGAAACAAAAGTGAAGCATAAGTTCTATAGTAATCTTTCTCCTTATTTAACTCCTGATCCGATGGCTCCACCCGAATTTGAAATGGGCGGAGAACCTACGTTTGAAGATATGATAAGAGATACGGAACCAAAACCTCCAAAAGTCCAAATTACTAGGGAGGATCTAGCTCAATTACAATACACGGGTGGAACAACAGGTTTTCCAAAGGGAGCAATGTTAACACATGGAAGTATTGGTGCGAATGTCTTTCAAGCAGAATCATGGTTTGTCGAAAAAGAATTGGGAAAAGAAGTATTACTTGCAGCTTTACCATTTTATCACATCTATATGGGGTTCATGATGAATATGTGCATTCATAATGGTTGGAAACTCGCTTGCGTTTTTAATCCTCGAGAAGCTCACGAAGTCATTGAAACCATTGAAGAAGCTAAAGTGACAGTTTTTCCTGGTGTAGCGGCAATATATAATAATCTAAATATCTATGAAGGGATCAAAAATCATGATTTATCGAGTATTAAGTATTGTTTGAGTTCAGCGGGTCCGCTTCCAGATGATGTAAGGAAAAAATTCGAAGATCTTACAGGAGCAAAGCTTCGAGAAGCATATGGTTTAACTGAGATGTCGCCTGCTGTTACTGCAAATCCGTTTGAAGGAAAATTCAAAACGGGAACGATTGGTATGCCATTTCCCAATACTGATGTAAAAATTTGCGATGGTGAAGGCAATACCTTAGGAATAGGAAAAGTTGGAGAGTTAGTTACCAGAGGACCTCAGATGATGAAAGGGTATTATAAACGAGAAAAAGAAACAAATGATACCATAAAAGATGGATGGTTATGGACGGGTGATTTAGCAATGATGGATGAGGACGGCTACTTTGTTATTAAAGACAGAATCAAGAATCTGATTAAATACAAAGGACACTCTGTTTATCCCACGGAGGTAGAAGATTTACTCTACTATCATGAGGCTATCGCGGAATGCGGTGTTATTGGAATAATCGATGACGAGGGAAATGAAAACATTAAAGCATATATTGTTTTGAAAGACGAATTCAAGGATAAAGGGATAAAAGAACAAGACATCATTAACTGGGCAAAGGAAAATATGGCAGGAGACAAGTATCCACGTTTTGTGAAATTCATTGATGAAATTCCTAAGACAATTGTTGGTAAAATATTACATCGCGAATTGAAAGAAATAGAAAATCAAAAAAAAACCCTTTAAATTCTTATTTTTTGTATCTTTTAGAATCTCTGTTTATGATTATATTTATTTTTAAGAATTAACTTGTGAATTCAATACTACATTGTAATTGGTCCCTTCCCATTTATTTTTTTCCTCCCAATGAAAGGTAAAACTCAATTTTGTTGATGCTTTCAAATTAATTGTGGGTAAATCTACATAATGAATACCTAATCCTGTATCATTTGATTTATTCTCATTGGATGTATTCCAATCATCAATTGACCATTTAACAATTGCTTTAGATTCTAATTCTATCCTCAAAATCTTCCCTAAATTCATTTCATAGCACTTATGATTAAATTTCCAAACTTTTAGTTCAGAAGGATGATTTTCATTGATATATCTCTTCTCGGTTTGATACTGCATATCAAAAACCTTGTTTTCTTTCAGGGAACGAACTAATTTTGCATACTCGGAATGTGCCCAGACTAATGGCATTGCTGAACCCGAAGGGTGACCATTCAATAAGTTTTTTTGAGGAATATCTTCAGCATCCCATATTTGTTCTGGAATGAGACCCCCTGGTCCAGTTTGGCGTTCCATGACTTTTAAAAGATTTTTCGCTCGTTCAATTTCACCATTTGCGAGTTCATAATGAGCACGTTCACCACCCAGTAGAGGCCATCCCCTGCCCACTCCAGTACCATCAAAAGGATCTCCGTTCGAATGTTCTCCATATCCATCTTTGTTATAGCGATGCCACACTGGACCTGTATTGGTTTCTGTCTTTAACATAGAATCAATTACTTTGATAGTATTAAGGATTCTTGGGTCATCAGCGGCTCGCAATCCAAAGCGTACTAAAGCTAAAGCATCAGGACTGACTATATATTCAAATAATGCTTTACTTTCGCTGGGGGGCCTGTTTTTTATGGGTACATAGCCGTTCTTAGGAGAAGTAGCATCTGCAATATCCGGAGGACTCACTCGAACATAATAACCCTCAACATCAAGTTTCTTGCTGATATCTGTGTCCTTGACATAAGTCCATTTTTCAATGTTAGAATTCCAATAATCTGCTAATTCAATTAAGTATTTAGCAATTTTCGATTCGCCTTTTTCCTGAGCAAACTCGGCTGCAACGAGTAATGCTGCAATTTCTACTGCTAAAGTGAATGGGGAATAACCAGGATCCTCCTCCCATCTATCTTCTTGAGAAACTGGTCCATTACGTGCCAAATAGGCTACCGCTTTTTTTATTGTGGGCCAAATTTGGATTCTTTTTAAGTACCCCTCTTTCTTTAAGGCATTTGCTAATAATATTGGAAAAGCAGTTTCATCCATTTGTATGCCATGCCAATATTCGGTGCCATCCAACCACATATTTTGCGGCCAATGACCATCTTCATTTTGAGTGCTCATTAAATACATCATGATTTGTGACGCTTCTGAATTAGCTCCTACAGCAAGAAGACCACCTGCAGTTTCAACAAGATCGCGTGGCCATACCAAATGATAACCCCCTAAATCATCATCACCTTTAGAAAATCCCCACGGAATAGATAAACTCGCAATTGAACCATATGAAAATCGTTTATCCATATGTGTTTTCATAACCATAGTACTTAACCTATAAATATCGATTCCTTTTTCTGAGACTCGCCCTAAATCTTTGCAACCCCGTTGGAATTCTAACCAAGGCGATTTAAAATCATCAACTATCTGATCGAAATCGTTAAAAAGCGCCGCACGAGCAATTTGTCCCGCTTCAGCAGGATTATTGCCAAATGCAACAATTAAAAAGAATTCACCTTTAGTCGCTTTCAAATCAATTTGACCCGTAATGACAATATTTCCATCTGATGCGCGTGAATATTGTGAAGATAAATAACCTTGATTCTTGATTTCTTGCCATCCATCGCTAATACCGTAAAAGCCACAACTCATTCTGGTAAAAGGTGCAGAACATGCTAAGGCTAATATAATATCTTCTCTTTTAGCAAAAAACATTTGAACGCCCTTGTAATCTCCTACCCAGCTATCATTTCCATATCCAAAGTTCTTGATATGAGGATTTAAAGTTGCATAGAGGTTATAATCATCTAAATGTCCTTTTAAGGGAATAAATTTTACTTTTAACAAAAGCGCATCCCTTCTTGGGTCAGTTAGAACCGTTTTTTCTATGACATATCGTTTTTGATGTGATTTATTCTTAATTTTATAGACTGGAACTCCCGGTTCTATCGTGCTAATCTCGTGGTCACAATCACTTTTTTCCTCCTCAAATAGACCCGATCCTTCCGTAACCAGAAATTGAAAATCCCGGATATTAGCATGATCTATGCGAGGATAATATACTTCATTCACAATACCTTGGGATAAGGTAAACCAAACTAAACTTCCCCTAGAAATGGACGTTCCTACGCCATCTTTTGCGCTTGATGTCCACTTAGGTGCATTTCCAGGGTGCCCTGGGGCTGCAACATCCTTTAATTCTTGTTTTTCTGTCATATATGATCATCTCCCCAATTCTCGAGGATGTTTTCCAACCCGCCAGTGTTCTTCAATCTCTTCCAAGGTTCTTTCTTTTGTTTCTGGAACATAGCGATATGTAAAGATAACGGCAATAATACCTACAGCAGCATAGAGCCAAAACGTACCAGAACGTCCTAATAGCTGGATAAACGTCAAAAATGTTAGAGATATAATCAAATTGGAACCCCAATTGGCTTCGGTTACTATACTCATTGCTAGACCTCTTACTTTTAAAGGATAAATCTCGGATATCAATAACCAAAAGACGGGTCCTAATCCAATAGCAAAGAAGCCAACATACGCCATCAAACCTATTGCTGCTAATGTACCTAATTGATTTAACAAGCTCGGTAGAATGAATGCTATTCCAAGCATTATTAGCATACCACTCATACCAGCCAACCCAATTAACAAAAGCTTGCGTCGTCCCACGCGATCTAATAAAAAGATCGCAACAACAGTAAACCCTACATTAACGAATCCTACTACAAAAGTTGCAAATATAGCAGCAGCAGATGAATGGAACCCTGCAAATTCAAAAATCGTTGGAGCATAGTATATTACGGTATTTATTCCTGTAACTTGTTGGAGGATGGCCAATGATACACCCACTATCATTGCCGGTTTTATTAAAGGGCTAAATAGTTCCTTTCTTCCTCCTTTTTGTTTATTAAGACTGTTAAGGATTTCATCAAGTTCATCCTTAACGTTGTCTTTCATTCGAATTTTTTTCAATGTTGAACTAGCTTTATCCATTTTTCCCTCATTAACTAACCATCTTGGACTACTCGGCATAAAAATCATAGCAACGAATAATACTGTTGCTGGAATAGTCGCTAATCCAAACATGTATCTCCATCCGTTTATAGGAGCGAGCGCGTAATCTACCCCATAAGAGATCACGATTCCTATGGTAATGAATAATTGATTGAATGTCACTAATGATCCACGGATCTTTGGTGGAGACAATTCAGAGATATAGAGAGGAGCAATAAAGGATGCCATCCCTATAGCGATACCAACTACAACTCTTCCGATGATTAATATAATTACATTTGGTGATACTGAGGTCCCAATCGCACTCCCGGTAAAAATAATAGCGGCGAAAATGATCATTTTTCTACGTCCAAAACGATCTGCTAGCGATCCACCCACAAAAGCTCCAATTATTGCACCAATTAATACCGCACTGATGACTAACTCCTGCATAAAGGATCCAAGCGCAAATTCTTGTTTAATAAAAAGAATTGCACCTGATATTACTCCAGTGTCATAACCAAATAGCATACCGCTTATCCCAGAAATTATTGCAATGATGAAAATTTCAGTATTTTTACTTTTAAATATTGATTTTTTAACCATTTTCTCACCCAAGTTCGCTTTATGCAAAAATATTTCATTCTCATTTATAATACTTGTGTGTAAAAAATATTAATATCTGTTTACTATCCATTTTAAGCAAGATCATTTATCATAATAACCCAATTGAGTTGAGAAAGCTGGAAAAGGAAAATCAAAAAGAATCAAAAAATCTTGAAAAAGTAATCATGCTTAGAACATGATAATTTCATTACTAAAATGCATTATTGTTTCTTTAAGTGTTTCTTCTTCTCTTGCCCTTGACTAAATCAATTTTCCAGAAGAAACCATGTAAAATTCTGAACTAGAATCCTGCATTTGATTTCAATGTTTCATATATTTCGTGCCCATCGATCAAAAAAATGGAATAAATTTAAAGATAAGGATTTACATTCTCCTTATTTTCTCTAATTTATTTCACATTTTAAGTTATTATTTTAATGTATAACATAATATTCCTTTTTATTTCATTAGAAATGCTTTATTTAAGTCTATTTGATATTATATGTTATTATGACAGAAATTGCAACATTTGGTGCAGGATGTTTTTGGGGTGTGGAGACTCGATTTGGAAATGTAAAAGGAGTAATTAATACTGTAGTTGGATATACTGGAGGATCTACTGAAAATCCAACATATAAAGATGTATGTACTAACAAAACGGGTCATGCAGAAGTGGTACAGGTTACTTTCGATCCTTCGATTGTATCATATGAAGAATTATTAGAAATTTTTTGGAACTTGCATAATCCTACAACGCTAAATCGTCAAGGTTGGGATGTAGGTACTCAATATCGATCAGCTGTATTTTATCATGATGAGGAACAAAGATTAGCGGCTATAGCACTAAAGGAGAAGCTGGATAAATCGGGCAAATATAAAAACCCAATTGTAACTGAAATAGTCCCTATTTCAACCTTTACGAGAGCTGAAGAATATCACCAAAAATATAATGAAAAAAACAAGATATCCCACTAGATTTTTTTTTAAAAAAATTACTGTTTTTATTTCAGATTGCATAATTTAGTTGTTAATTTATCTCTATGTCGTTCCCATACTTTATCCACTGCTTTTCTAACAGCGAGTTTGGCTACTTTTCTTACTGCAAATCTATTCATCCTAGGTCCTAACTTGCTGAATACTTTCTCAACAATTAAAGTTTTTAATAATTCTTCCAAAGAGCCTTCCTTAGAAACTTTATCCATGAATAATGCTAAGACTTTTTCAACTACAGCATCTATTTTTTTTCTCAATTCGGGAGCTAATGGTTCATCCAAAGAAAAACCTTAACGATTTTACCCAACCTATCGGTTCCATCTTTATAAATAGAAGTTTTTCCAAAAAATATGGAAAATATTTAAAATTCATAATACCTTAATAATAGAACTTAATTACATTTCCATCCTAATGATGTTCATGATAAATCATAGATTAATAGATCCCCCTAAAAAACCCCAAGAATTTATAAAAGCGGCTAGTGAATTCCTACAGAAGCACGCAAAAGGAAAAAAGGTATTTTGTGCTCTTTCAGGAGGGGTGGATAGCTCAGCTACCTACATGACTTTAAAGGAAGCAGGTATTGAAATGCTTCCGGTATTTATTGACCATGGTCTCATGCGAATTATTCGTGGCGTCGAAGAGAGAGAATATATTAAAAAAGTATTCCCCGATATAAGAATCATAGACATTAGGGACCAGTTCCTTCCCAAAATCATAGGTGAAGAAGATGCTGAAATTAAGCGAAAATTATTCAAAAACGCATATTCAGATACGATTAGTAGGGTAATTAAGGAAGAAAAATGTGATTTACTTGCGGATGGCACCATTCTTCCTGATATTGAAGAGAGTTTTGGTGTGAAAATTACCGATTTAAAAGAATCGATGAGTCTTGAAGAGGAAAGGACCCTTATGGAAAAAAATAAGAAGGGGTTTGTAAAAAGCCAGCATAATTTGGACATTGAATATGAGGTGGAAGCAACATTACAGCCAGTAGCTAGCTTAACTAAACCAGAAGTGCGAAGCATTTTAGAATATTTAAACTTACCAACCGAACACGTCTATAGGAAGGCATTTCCGGGTCCTGCACTCTCAGCACGAATAATAGGTCCTGTCTCAATGGAGAACCTTGCTTATGAAAAAAAAGTACATGATATTGTTGAGTCAACTATTGAAGATTACTATCTGGAAAATCATGGTAAAACAATGATCATAAATGATAAGGGCGAACAGGAACCTTTCCAAGCTTTTGCGGCTACTACAACTGATATATTATTACGAAAAGTGACAGGAATTATAAATGGTCAAAGAACTTATGAGGTCCCGTTATCTATAAAAGGTGAATGGGATTTTGAAAAGTTAACTCGTTTCGCTTCTCAAATTAAGGGTTATTCTAGAGCTTTATATGAACTCCATGAGAGCCACCAAGGAGTATACGATGTCTTAATAAGATCAATCAATAGCATCGACGCTCGAACTGCCAGCGTAACCAAATTACCAATTAGTTTAATTGAAGAAATTAAGTACAAGTTGCTCGAAATCCATGATACTAAAAATATTTATTTCGATATTACATCAAAACCTCCTGGAACCATAGAGTATGTTTAAGTAAATTTTAGAAAAAATTTTGAAAATTATATCAAAAACATCTGACCCAAGACCTTTTTACGTAAATTTTTATAAGAAAGTTATTTATCAACATTAATTCAATGAAATTTATTTGAGAATAGCATGGCGAAAAGCAAATGTTACATTGCAGCATATATCGCAGGATTTTTTGGAATTTTGGTTCTTATCACTCCAATAGCATATCATAATAGTTCTTTAGCAGAATCCTATATTTGGATGTGGGGCTTATACACGTGGAAAGTGCTTCTTGGTGATACAACGTTTTATTTTAGCGAGGATACAGATTTCTTGACCTGGGGTTTAATAACTACTTTATTAATCTTAATTGCTACCATCTCAATCATCTCAACTGCACGAAGGGCGAGTAAAAGAACTCAAAAATATCGAACTCTTTGGTTTCTGTGTGGGATCTTATTTATCGCAGCCCCAATTGTTTTTTACTTCGGTCTTACATCAAATTTACCCTCATGGTTAACTGATTTGTTCTGGGAGTTTTATAGCCTTCACTTCGCGTTTATTGGATCCTTTATTGCTGGTATTTTTGCTATTGTTGGGGCTTCCATCAAATGAGGTTTCAATTCCTCTGTTTTTTTAATTCTTTTATTTCTTAGAATATGTTTAATTCTCGTTTTGGTTCCTCAATTTTACTTTTTTTTGATTTTTTTCCGGATAAATTATAAAATATAAAGTTAAAAAAGAAAAAGTCGTCAGAATTCATATACTGGAAAGATTTCGAGAAAAAGGAAGGAAAAGTAGGTGGATGTTAAAGAATTAAAAAAGATCTTAGGAAACGAATTTGTCCATATTTTCAATGATATTAACCCCGTTATTTCCGATTTAAAATTAGAGAAATCGGCAAAAATCTTAGATATAGGTACAGGATCGGGCAGAATGGCTATAACCCTTGCATTGAACAACTACAAAGTAGTCTCTGGAGAACCCGAAAACGACGAATCAGAGTATGCTAAACAAGATTGGTTAGATTCTGCCAAAAATGTAAAGGTTGATCACATGATTACATACATTCCATTCAATGCTGAGGACATGCCCTTTGAAGATGCTTCTTTTGACGCGATCTTCATTTTAGGAGCTTTACATCATATCAATGATAAAGAAGCAACTTTCAAAGAATGCTTCCGCATATTAAGGTTAAATGGGATTGTTTGCGTTTTTGAACCAAATAGGAATGGAATAAAGATCATACGTGAGAAAAAATTTCCAACACATCCAGATGCGGTCGATCCAAGAACTTATTTGGGAAATCAACGTTTCTTATCCGAATTGATAAAACTTCCTTTTTACGACGCTTATATATTAAGAAAACAGTAATTTGTTGATAGCGTAATAATCTTTTCTGAACAGCAACATTGAAAATTCTCGATTTGGAGCAAAAAGAGTTCAAAAAAATTTCAGTAATTTGATCAAATCCTATGGAGATTAAGAAGATTAAAAACCTCCCAAATACCCACTTCAAATGTCCTTTTTCAGTTTTTAGACATTAATAATTTCTTACTTATTTTATTTTGAAAATTGAACTTTCTAGCAATTTCTGATCATCTTTTTACGAAAAATCTTAAAATTAACGTTTTCAGTTGCATTTTTGTGAAATAATGAAAAAATAATGACCTCCATCATAAAAAAGTATTAGGAATTCGTCTTCAAAATAATGTTTTTAGACGATAAATAAAGAAAAAACGTCGCTTAATTTTACGGGATCATATAACATAAATGTCGAAAAACATTAATGCTTAAATACTTTATCTTATTATAATAACTTAGAGGTTAAAAAAAAATGAATTATTCAGAAAAAGCAGAGGAAAAAGCATTAGAAAATTTTAAAAACATCAAGGAATCTATTAAGGGATTATATGATGTCCTTAATTTAGGAGTTTCTGAAGATTTATATTTTAACGCTGGGAAAGAAAACATTGAAGGTTTATACCAGAATATTCTTGAGTTAATGATGAATGACTCTGGGTTACGAAAAGTTGCAAAGAAAATTCAAAACTCTGAAATGGAAATTGACATATCCCTGGATGAATATTTAGTTGAAAAATTGGAAGAAGATCTTCAATAAAAATATTTTCTCTTTTTGGTATTTTCTATTTAGAATAGTATTTTAATACGCTTTATTCTATATTCTTTGTTATTAAATGAATTAGAATTTAATATTACAAGTAATATTAAGTAGGTTAAGTTCAGTGTAGAATTTTAGTCGAGTTTTTTAATTTTAGTAATTTTTGTGAATATTCAGGACAAATTTTATAATCTGGAAAATTGCATAAATTTGGATTCTGAGGTAAAGTACAAAAATGGCAAAAAGGACAATCCAATAAATGATCCTCGAGATTGAAATTTGAATCAACGGTCATTATTTAAAATCAATTTTTTATGTGTATTAAATTCAAACGCTTATTTCATTTGTTCGTTATATTAGTATTAATTTAGATTAGAAATTTTAATGGAAGTGACCATGATAATTTAATAATTTTTTAGCCATCTTTGTGAATTTTTGAACAAAAAAATCGCTTGGAAATATTAAAGATTTATAAGTAAGATTTTTTCCAAGATTATTTTTGATTTAGAAATTTATCCTAGTGAAATGTGGTGTAAATAATTCATAATATGTCTCATATTCTGCGAATATTAACTTTATTGCGAATGGATTTTATATGATTTCATATAATATGAAGAAAAGATTTAAATACAAGACAATTTCTTTGATTTAATATAACCAATTAAGCGAAATTCTAATTACTAACTTTTCAATAAAAAAATCAAATTAGATCAAAGCTATTTAGAAAAAATTGAAATTTTATGACCCCCGATGGAACCTTATAAAAAATGGAAGAAAAAAAGGCATTTAAGAACGATACCAGAGGATATTGATATCAATACCTTCACAGCAACTTTTATTGCAGAGAAAAAGGTTGTTGATCCTATAAAAAAAAATGTCGTTAAAACAGGATACGATGATACGTTTAAATTAATCGTGTTTGGAAATTCTGGAGCTGGAAAGGCAACTTTCCTGAGAAATAGCACAAAAAAGATAATTTCTCGAAGTAAAGCAGATAAAAAAATTGGCATTGAATTTTATACTAAATCTGTCATTTTAGGTCAAAACAGATACCAACTGCAAATTTGGAGTTTTAATGATATTGATAGAATTCACTTATTTTACTCTACATATACAAAGGGTGCTCATGCAGGATTGCTTTTTTTTGATATTTCTAACTTATATTCATTGGCAAATTATGAAGCATGGGTCTCATTAATATGGAATGAAGTCGACGATCCAGAGATTTTTCCGATATTTTTGATTGGAAACAAGTTAGACTTGAAGGAAAATAGACAAGTTCAATCTACACAAGCAATAAGTATGGCAAAATCAATGGATGTTAGTGGATACATTGAATGTTCTGCACTGACGGGTGAAAACGTGGAAGAAATTTATCGTATTATTGTTCAAAAAATCTTAGACCTTTCACCTTTAATTGCACCGTAATAGCATTGAAATCAATAAAAAAGGAGAAAATATAAAAAACTTACTTGATAATATCAGTAATGAAACATGTTTCCACTATTTTTATTCCTTGAATATGAGAGATTTTCTCTTCTATTAAAGGATTAAATTGTTCAATTGAAGGAATATCGACCTTCATTAATAATCCACAATCTCCAGATAAGCGCCAGATTACATTAATCTCTTCAATATTCCTTAATTCAGACAGGATACGCTTGATATCCTTAAAATCTGGTTCAATTTTAATAGTAGCACTCACTTTTGGTTTCGAGTCAACATCATAATCAATTGTAAAACGCTTTATAACTCCATCGTCTTTTAACTTCTGAACCCTTCTTCGTACCGTTGCTTCAGTCTTGTTAATACGATCACTAATCTCATTATATGACATTCGACTATCATTTTTTAATTCTTCCAATATTTTGAGATCAACTGCATCCATTTTTATCATTAAATATGGTATTTTTTGTTCCTTTTTATATAAAAAAGTAAAATTGTGCATTTATAATGTAATGATTATATAAATAGTTTTTTCCCTTTTGTTATTTTTCGATCAATAATTCATCCTTACATGACCAAAAAACTAAAAAGAGATTTAACTTCTGCTTAAAAAAGAAATCTTTAAAAAAAATTGAGTTTCAATTCACCTTCTACTTCATATGAATAACACATAAAAAATAATACATACTAATTCTATGGTACTTTCGCTACTCCTACCTTATAAATATGAATTGCCTACACACTTTTTTTGTTTGATACACAAACATTTAAATACTATCTTTTTTTATTATTAAATAGAATACACAAAAAAAAATGAAGTGAAGAAAAAAATGAATAGATATAAAAAAAGTAATGGTTTGATGAATATAGATGAAATAAAGAACAAGCCATATAGCAATATTTTAACATACAGTACCATTAATCATTAATATTTTTTTTCCATTTTTTAATACACAAAAAAAACACACCAAAAAATTTCTCATGATAATGAAAATAAAACGGAATTAAAAAAACCAAAAAATTAAAAATTCAAATCTAAAAAAACCTGATGAATAAAATAATGATAAATAAAAATAGTATGGAGGGATGTCAAATGAGCTTGATAAAAGATGTTAGTATTGAGGATGTAAAAAACCGGCTTCATGCGAAAGCATTTATAATAATACCTATTGTAAATTAAGGTATTTTTTTATTAAAATACCTAACAACGAAAAAAAGAATAAAAAACCAATAAAAGAAAGGAATAAAAAATATATTAGGAGAGAAAAAAAATGTCAAAAGAAGAGAAAGAGGATCAGGAAAAAGATAAGACTTTAAAAAAGGATGATTTTGACGAGCTTGATGAAATTAAACAACTCAGAGAAAATTTCATTAGAGAAATTAAGGATAGGGAGAAATCTATACAAGAAAAGACAACTGGATTCGAGGAAAAGATACGAGAAAAGGAAAAGGAATTACAAGAACTTGAAAGTGAGATTGCAGAAGACTTAAGAGAACTAGAAGATGATCCTTCTGAAGATTTAAGAGAGATGGTTGATGAAAAGAAAGAGGAAAGGCTGGATCTCTTGGAGGAAATTCGAGAGTTACGGGAAGAATCTCGGGAAGATTTGAGAGAAAGGAAGGAAGATCTGAGAGAAAGGCGGGCAGAATTAGCGGAAAAATTCAGGGAAAAAGAAAGAAAGGCTCGTGCAAGGGCTAAAAGGCAAGAATATAAGGAAAGAAAAGCAAAAGATAAGGTAACTCGCATAAATATTTCGGTTCCTCCTGACACGAGTGAAGAATGGAGGGAATGGTCGGATGATTTAGGTTCTTCTGTTTCCGAATTGGTACGTAAATCGATGAAATTTGTTAAGAATAACATCGGAGATCTTCGAACTTTGGAAGAATTTGGGAAAAAAATGGAAAAATGGGGAGATAACATTGAAAAAGCGGTGGAAGAATCAGGGATTTCGGATCTCGGGAACAAAGTTAAAGTTAAAGCATCTTCAGGAGAGTCTTCGGTAGATAAAGAAAGGATTAAAAGGAGAATTACGGGTTTAATAAAACTTCAGAAAGGCATCCCCATAAACAAATTCGCGCTCGCATTAAATAAATCAGAGCAATTTGCCGAAAATATCATCTATGAACTGGTTGCGGAAGGAGTCGAGGGAGAACTCGTTGAAGGCGTGTTTAAATTTTCGGGCGATGCCGAAGAGGTACTCTCTGTCTTGTTTGAATTGATAGATAAAATATAGACTAGTTTTTTTAATAATTTTATACATATTGTATAAATAGGATTTCTTTCTATTCTTTGATTAAAATATATCAGAGTATAAAAAAATGGATGAAAAAACAAAAGATTTTATTCGGTAAACTTACCACAAAACAATTGCAACGTTTGATGCCGAATATCTTGGCGAAACATTATCCCAAGCGGGAATAGATACTACTGATCCTGAAGATATTGCACTTCTTCGAGAACTTGACGAATATTATGGGATTTACTAATGTTTTTCAAGAATATTTAGAAATAGCTATTAATCAACTTACGCATCATTCATTCTTTTTTTTCTATGCTAACATTAGATATATTCGCTAAATCCCATCCTGCGATTTTTTATCAACATTGTAGATGGATTTTTAGATCATTCACGTCACTAAATTGTCACATTTCGTTTTTTCCTCCAAAAATGGATCACCACTTTCACGAATTATGCATATTTGTCGACGAATTTTCTCATAAATGTCGGTTTTACGTTCTTCAATAATTATTTTTCGCATGGTTTGAGATTTTCAAACATTCATCGTAGATCGATATGCGAATATCTAAAATATGATCAATATGCTTGACATTATCATACATATCATTTGAAGATGATAATTTTTGCGGCGATAATGATGAAAAAGGTAAATATTTATATACTAGATTAAGCTAATTGATCATAATGGTAAAGTGTGAACTATTTCCCACAAAACCAAAAAAAAAATACCCAAAGTGAAAATAAAAAATGTGTAATTCTTGCTCGTGTGATAATCTTGATCGATGTTCTATAGTAGGATGTGTTTCTATAGGATTTTGTTGTCCAAGATGTGAGCTCTATAACGAATCACTTGATTGCATTCGATCGCAAGTGCGTGTAAAAAGAGTTAATCCTGCTCTTACTGCACATCTTGAGGTCTTGAATGCGTAAAAAAGAGGTGAAAATCATGTGTAATCATTGTCAATGTAGTAATGATATGTATGATAGATGTTCGATAGTAGGTTGCATGCCCATTCATTTTTGTTGTGATCAATGTGTGGGTTATGAATTAAGGCATTCTTGTGAGCATTATCAGTTGGACATTTCGAAATTGGATCCAAAACAGCATATCCATGTTACTGCAAATATGGAAAATAAAACTGAAGAGAAAAGTGAAGAAGTCACTCTAATTATAAACAAGAGGTAATTCTCATGTGTAATAGTTGCAATTGTGATGCTTACGATCGTTGTTCCATCGTAGGATACATGCCTGTTGGGTTCTGTTGTTCAAAGTGCGTGTTATATGATGAACATCATACCTGCCTGAAAACGAAAGCAAAACCTGAAAATGTTAATGCGGAGGGAGAGATTGAAGAGGCTGATCAGTTCCATCCGATTAGCACCACGATTGAGGATGGCTTATTGAAAGTGGTAATAAGAAAAAAAGATAGCGAAATCCCAATTGTGATTGATATTCAAAAACAATTAGATTCGAAATAGAGCAATTTAATATATTAAATGAAATTAGGGAGAGAAATTCAGCTATATATCTTTAATTTGATAGTTCATAATCTGGAAAATTGTGGATAATTGAAATTAGAGATATCATTGTGATATATTTATTTCATAAAGATGAAAATTATTTCGAAATTTTATAAAAAATTTAAAAGTGTGTTATATTTAAGAAATTTAAGGAAAAAAATGCTTTTGATAACACGACAATAATGTAAAAAGATTTCCTTCAAATTAATGAAAAAAAATTAGGATAATTATAATGAGTGTAATAAATTACGAGTTTAGGAATGAAGTGCTCAAGCATAATGCATCCTTGAGTTATTGTTACCAATGTTCAACTTGTTCTGGTGGATGTCCCGTGGCTTTACTTACTGAGGGTAAGTATAATCCTAGGAAAATAATTGAAGAAGCAATATTAGGGTTAAAGGATAAATTAATTGAGAGTCAGGATCCTAATCCCTGGCTATGTTCGACTTGTCAAAAATGTGTTGAGTTGTGTCCTCAAAAGGTTGAATTGACGGAGATATTTACTTTGGTAAAGAATTTATGTTTTGAAGAGCAGAAATTTCCTGAAGCATTTTACTCCCAGGGTAAAGCAGTGTTTGATAATGGAGTTGCTATTCCTTATTCAAATTCAATCATTGCGAGACGCAAAAAACTAGGTCTTCCCAAGATTAAAGTCGCTTCAGTGGAAGAGATTCAAGTATTACTGAATGAGACAAATTTTGACAAAAACATCTTGAGGGGGACAGAATAAAATGGCGTACGATTTATTTTTAGGTTGTGTTATTCCAGCAAGATTACCTTATTTAGAGGTGTCTTCAAGAAAAATTTTTGAAAAGCTTGGTATAGAATTACGAGATGTTGACGGATTTAGTTGTTGTCCTGATCCTACTGGGATTGAGCTAATTGACCACGAAACATGGTTAACTTTGGGTGCAAGGAATTTAAGTTTGTGTGATAATAATGGAGGAGTCGTATCTTTCTGTTCTGGATGCGTTGAAACATTGAAAGGTGTTAATTATTTTATTAATAAGGATGTAAACGCAAAAGAACAAGTTAATAAACATTTAAAAAAGATTGGAAAGGCATATGAGGGTAAAACTGAGGTAAAACACTTTGCTCAAGTCCTTTATGAAAACTTAGATAAAGTAAAAAAAAATTTAGAAAAACCCTTGGAAGGATTTAAGGTTGCGGTTCATTACGGTTGCCATTATTTAAGACCTTCGGAGATTATTAAATGGGACGATCCCTTTGAACCAGTGACATTGGATGAAATCGTGAAGGCATTGCAGGCGGAATCCGTAGATTATGAGCAAAAAATGGAGTGTTGCGGAAATCCTCTTGAAAAATCAGATAAAGATTTATCTCTGCAAATGATAGACAACAAATTGAAAGCAATTCAAGAAGCTGGTGCAAACTGTGTTGTTGTTGTATGTCCTGCTTGTTATCAGCAATTTGAGTATAATCAAAAAGAACTTAATAAGAAGAATAATTCAGAATACAATATTCCGATCTTTTACTTATCAGAACTGATAGCTTTGTCATTTGGGTTTAAACCAGAAGAATTAGGATTTAACTTTCATCGCATTAAACCAAGCGAATTATTCGAAAGTATAGGATTTGATGTTTAATCTCTATTAATAAATAAAAATAAAAATAAAACTAATAATAAGTGAAGAAAATTTGGAGAAAAATTCAAAGACTGCCTTAGTTATTGGTGGGGGGATTGCAGGAATTCAAGCAGCATTGGATTTAGCAGGTATGGGAATACATGTTGATATGGTGGAAAAAAAACCGTGTATTGGTGGAAAAATGGCACAATTAGATAAGACTTTTCCAACAAATGACTGTTCAATATGCATCTTAGCGCCAAAATTATCTGAATGCTTCAGACATCCTAATATTACACTCCATTCATATTCAGAAGTTCAAAAGGTGAAAGGTTCAGCAGGAAATTTCTCAGTTGAGATTTTAAAACATGCTCGATACGTTAAAGAGAGTGAATGCATTAATTGTGGATTGTGTACTGAAAAATGTCCAATGAGGGTTGAAGATGAATTTGATCGTGAAATAAGAAAGCGAAGGGCAATTTACATGTATTATCTTCAAGGAGTCCCTGCAGTCATGACGATTGATAAAGAAAAATGCTTATGGTTTACTAAAAATGCTTGTAGGATATGTGAAAAAACATGTGAAAGAGATGCGATTGATTTTGAACAACAAGACCAAACAATTACCTTGAATAATGTTGGTTCTATAGTGGTTGCCACGGGATATAATTTAGTTGAAGATATTGAGACTGAAGCATTAAATAGTTATGGTTATGGTAAATTCAGAAATGTAGTTACTGCATTAGAATTTGAACGAATGGAATGTGCTTCTGGACCTCAAGGTGGTCATATTAAACGATTTTCGGATGGAGAAACCCCAAAAAAGATAGCATTTTTGCAATGCATAGGTTCTCGTTCAGATCGATTTGAGAAATATTGCTCTTCAATATGTTGCATGTACACCACGAAAGAGGCTATGATTGCTTATGAACATGATAATAGTCTGGAGTCTTATGTATTTTATATTGATATGAGAGCGGGTGGAAAAGGATTTCAATCTTTCCTTCGTAGAGGAGCCTCAGATTATAATATCAATTATATTAAAAGCAAGATTGCTCAAATTGATATTGATAAAGATGAAAATCCGATTATTGTATATGAGGATTATGAAGATGGTAAAATTAAACAAATTCAGGTTGATCTTGTAGTTTTGGCTACATG
>Ga0307426_1000348_pt1 | contig 31623 bp, 29 predicted proteins | sample SalMarWE160340MG_FD_202165 | JGI IMG/M metagenome (GOLD analysis project Ga0307426, IMG submission 202165) | Salt marsh sediment microbial communities from the Plum Island Ecosystem LTER, Massachusetts, United States - WE1603-40 | ecosystem: Environmental > Aquatic > Marine > Intertidal zone >...
AGACTCAGGCCACCTCTCCCCTAACTCCTCTTCACCTCCCCCCTTGCGGGGGAGGTCGGCGGCCGGAGGCCGCCGGGAGGGGGGTACGCAAAAAAAACGCGCGCCCCTGACGATCGAAGGCGAGCTGGTCGCCAAATCCACCGGCGCCGCCTCGTCATTTTTGGTGGGCGAGCGGGTGTTTCACCAGAAATTCGGCAATGGCAACGTGGTGGCGGTGGACGGCAACAAGCTCACGATTCACTTCGACAAGGCGGGGGAAAAGCGAGTGGTGGATAGTTTTGTGGAGAGGGTGTGAACGGCAAATTGTCCGTCGTCAGATAATTTGAGACAGATGGCGGCGTGATTTACAGGAGCTGCCGGCTCATCTGAGTTTAGTTTATGCGGCTTTCTTTTGATGCTGCAAGCGACGATTTTGGATTGTGTTGCGTTTGATCTTTTCTCTTTCCAGTAGGATTGTTTGACCGCGCCCGAAGTAGACGTCGGCCGGCGTCAGATTGCGCAAGCTCTCGTGATAGCGTCGATGGTTGTAGAGATCGACGAACCGACCAATGCTGGCCTCAAGATCACCCGGCAGGTAGTAGTTTTCCAGGAGGATGCGGTTCTTGAGCGTTTGATGCCAACGTTCGATCTTGCCCTGTGTCTGCGGATGGTAGGGCGCGCCGCGAACGTGTCCCATCTTCTGTGCATCTAGCCAATCTGCCAGATCAGCCGAGACGTAGCTGGAGCCGTTGTCACTGAGCAGGCGCGGCTTATGAATGATCCGTGCCTGGTCGCAGCCTGAGGCCGCGAGAGCAAGGTCCAGTGTGTCGGTTACGTCCTGCGCCTTCATCGTCGTGCACAGCTTCCAGGCGATGATATAGCGCGAGAAGTCATCCAGGACCGTGCTGAGATAGAACCAGCCCCAGCCGGTCACCTTGAGATAGGTGAAGTCCGTCTGCCAGAGCTGGTTTGGCGCCGTCGTCTTGTCCTCGAACTCGTCGGCTGCCTTCATGACGATGTAGGCCGGGCTGGTAATCAGGTCATGCGCCTTGAGCAGCCGATAAACCGAGGCCTCTGACACAAAGTAGCCGGCTGTATCGGTAAAGCGCGTGGCCAGCTCCCGTGGTGATAGCTCGGGCTCATCCAACGCCAACTGAACGATCCGCTCTCGTATGCCGTCAGGGATGCGGTTCCAAACGTGCTTCGGCCTTGGTGACTTATCTTCCAGTGCTTCGGGGCCGCCGGTCTGAAGCCGATCGTACCAGCGGTAGAACCTTGCAGGCTGTATCCCCAACTTCGCAAGTGTCCGGCGCACCGGCAGGTGGGATTGCTCGACCAGGCAGATGATTTCCAGCTTCTCGGAGGCGGGGTATCTCATTCCTCGTCTCCCCCATCCGCGATCATGCTTTTTTTGAGCAGACGCAATTCCAGCGCTTGTTCAGCAACCACTGCCTTGAGCTCCTGCGCCTCACGCCGCAGGTCTTTGACCTCGCCACTGGTCGCTGCCCGCGCCGTGTCACCCGCTAGACGCCGCTTGCCGGCCTCCAGGAATTCCTTGGACCAGGCGTAATAAAGGCTCTCGGCAATGCCTTCACGACGGCATAATTCGGCAATACTGGACTCGCCGCGCAGGCCGTCAAGAACGATCCGGATCTTCTCTTCGGACGAATGACGCTTGCGGGTTGCCCGGCGGATGTTCTTCACGATCCGCTCAGACGAGGATTCAGGGTGCACGGATTTCTGTCTCATCTCCACTCCTTGGTGGTTACGATGAGCCAGAAATCCTCCCTTCCTCAAGCCGTTAAATCTGTCTCACAGGCGCTGATGCCGGACACTGGCTACGACGGATAAATGGTTTCAATACGTCAACGTCTTCAGCCAACCTCACGGCCGGAGCCAATTTTCCACCGCGTCCCATTATTTTTCGCGCACTGGCTGCGCCAACTCCTTGGAACGTAGAGCTAATCGCCGCAAGCAACTGCTTTTCTAGTTTCCGATCTTCATCTTCGATAACCATCGCCTGCGGATCAATCGACAGACGCGCCGCCGGAATTCGATGAATTGCAATTTCTTCCAAAATCTTTTTTGGATAAAGAACTGCACCAGCACCTAGGACCAGGTGCGCATTCGGAGCACGCCCGGAACCAGACGGCAGATGATGATAAACTTCGGCCTCAGGCTCCGCAAAGACCTTGTGACCTGCATTCGGCCCGCCCACACGGACCAGCAAGTCATACTCAGGCGCGATGTGGCCAACAATATTCCCCTTTCCCTCGCTGCCATACTGCCCGCCAATAATAACGTCGACCAGTTGCAAAGTTGCCCGCGAATAAAGACCCAGCAAGGCCGTAGCGCGAACAAGAACTGCATCGGCGTTACATCTATCTGTACCAACAACAATGTCGGCGACCGCTGCCAGTTTTTCAATATTCCTCTCAGTGCGGCTTCGTTTGACCTCGTCGTAAGTTGAAAATTCTTTAGTCTTAGTACCGCGTCTTTTATAGCGAGCCGCCAACACAGACTCTTCAGCGGTCAAATGAACGTGGTGAACAGCAGCACCAAATCCACGCCTGATAGCATCAATTTGACCGTATATCCGCGCGGAATCTATTAAATAAAAACCGGTCGGCGTTGACAGCTGCTTCTCAGCTTCAAAAAAGCGGCTCAGGGCATTTTGCACCCAAGCCCCGCCATCTGATCGATCAAGCTTCTCGCCAGCTTTTTGAAGGGCCTCACGTTCATCGCGAACGTTCGGAAGTTGCTGTTTAATTAGATCGCGTGTCTTAATTATCTTTGCGCTATATCGCTCTCTCAATTTCTGGGCCAACTTTGATTTTCCGGAGCAAATCGGCCCAGACAAGATAACAATTCTAAGTGTACCTTCAGGGGGGATCACTCGAAAAGCCCGGGTGCGCTTGATTGTTTTCTTGGAGGCAAATCATAAATAGTAACCGGCACATCATCAGTAACCAGTGTGCTGCGCACGATCTCTTCCACGGTTTCCCATTGTCCACCTGACTGGCCCGCCCCGAGACGGGGCATGTGAACGCTAGCCACTTTTTCCGAAGCGAAATCTGAAATTTGCTCAAAACATCGCTCAAGTGCAGCATAACGAATCCGCGGAGAAGGTGAATCACCAAAACCTTCTTGCCCGACTAAGCTGGCGATAAATAGTGAATCTTCAACTTTCGCAAAATGTACTGAACCGAGTCGTTGGTTGCGTGGCACTCCGACTATCCACTCCGAAAATTGCCGCTGCGCCGTAGGGTATTTACGCGCGGCGCTCTTCGCTACGCCGCCCCCCCCAAAAGCGGGCCCTGTCATTAACTAACTGGCATATGACTTTAGTGTTTGTGCCGCTCGGATCGAGAACATCGCCATGAATGAATTTTATTGCATCATGAGCTTCGCTTTTGCCAAATCTAATTATGCCAGCAACGCGAGGCACCCTAGTCCCCAAGTATGCTGGAATACCTACGCACTCTACGGCCAGAGATTCATGAGAAAGCCAAGCCTCATGCTTCTTTTCTGTGTATCCAATCGCACTACAAGAATGTACAGCGCTACCGAGTGGCACTAACGTGCTAGCAAGTTTAAAGTCGGGAGCTGATTTTGAAGGCACAGTGTAGTCGACGCGATAGCGAATTGGTTCTTTTTCAAGTATCGCCGATGCACAAAACATAACGACCGGCTCGGTCGTCATCTTAGTCGTGCGTATTAGGAAGGCTTCCGCTGAGACATCAAATTCTTTGCGCTTAGTCATCAATTCTTCAATTGTCGGCAAGCGCTCGCTCGATGGCATGCTCCCCATCGGCATAACAAACTCTGCTGCAGCAAGATTGCAAAGCATCTCAAGCTGCCACTCATCCGGAACTGTACGGCTTCCCCCACGGTTACGAATCTCATCTGCAACGTCCGGAAAAAGTGCGTGCGCAATTTCATGGGCAATTGAAAATCTCACACGCGCGCGGGCCTGCGTCGGATTGAATTGAATTGTCAATTTCTGATCTTTAAAGACGATTCTGGCGTCTGCTACGCTGGCATTAGCTTCAACAGGTATCGCCAACAAATCTGCGATTGCTACTGGATTAAATGGGGGGCCGGCCCACCCTTTGTCTCGAGCACGCAACACTAAATCGCGCGCCTTTCTCTCGATTAAAGCAATTGGATCTTGTCCTTTGGCCAACCTCAGGACTGACTTGTTGGTCCAATGGATACCCTCTGAGCGGGTCACACGATTTCTCCGATTTCGAAAATCAACCTGCACGAGCATACCTGCCTTCTGGTTGTACCAAAACGTCTAAATTGGCGTTTGTTCTTTTCGCAGAAGCAGCGGGTCCGCGCTAATGAGACGCATGTCTCCCTCATTCCAAACGCCTGGGTGTACCCTTTAGCGATGCGCATCGTCCCACGCCTCAGCCTCCCCCTCGCCGCATGGGTTTAAGTATCCCAGCTCCCTGTGCTTAACTGCCGCCGGGGAAGCGACGCGCAGCGTGGGGAGTCTGCCGTGCGAAATCCAACCGTCCTGCTCATCCTGATCGGCGCCCTCGGCCTCGGCGCGCCGTCCTGGGCCCGCGACATCACGCTGCACAAGACCAGCGTCGAGGAGATGAAAGCGGCGTGCGATAAAGCCAGCGGCCGGTTTTCGCAGGACCCCAGCGGCTACGGCTGCGCCACCAACTGCAAGGGCGGCATCGGAAGCGATTGCATCGTCACCTGCAAACCCGACAAGGGATGCATCGCCCAAGTGATCGGCGCCCGGCGGCCGCACAGCCTCGCGGAGGCCCTGACCAAGCCGGAGCGGCACAAGCGCTGACGCGCGCGGGGGGCACCATTAGCTGTTGGTGTTGGCGTATTGATTGATCCGCCCTCATCCTGAGGAGGGCGCGCAGCGCCCGTCTCGAAGGATGGGGCGGCCCCATGGTTCGAGACGCCGCGCTACGCGCGGCTCCTCACCATGAGGCCGCGAGACGCTGTCGCCGCCAGCCGCATTTCGGTGCGTAACGTTGCCGCATAGCCTTGATGCCGGCGGCGTAAATTGCGATTTTTGCGCAGATACGGTGCGCAATACTGCATAGCTGCCCCTCGCGCGGCCGCCTGCCCCCGTTGCGTCATATTCTCGCCACCTCGCGCCGCCCTACAGCCCTCCATCACCAAACAATACGGGAGACGGATTGTATGAAGTCGATCAGTATCGGGTTGCTCGCCAGCCTGCTCACGCTCACCGCCGCGCAGGCGGCCGGATGGGGCTCGGTTCACAAATACGTCAAGCCGTCCGGCAATTGCGCGGGGCAGGAAGTGCTGGCGAGCTATTACTGGACGGGCAAGCACACCGCCAACGGCGAAGCGTTCGACGCCAACGGCAACACGGCGGCCGCGCGCACCTGGCCGCTCGGCACCACGCTGACCGTGACCAATCCCAAGAACGGCCGCTCGCTCAGCGTGCGCATCAACGACCGCGGGCTTTACGGCATCGCCTACGCGCAAGGCGCGCGGCTTGATCTCGCGCGCGGCGCCGCCCGGCGCCTCGGCATGAACGGCGCGCAATATGTCTGCGTCGAGTGACGGCAGAGTTTGTCGCGCGAGATCCCCGGATCATTTTGCGTGAAGAGGGCTTCCGGGGATGACGGCTAGACGCCGTCACTTCTTCTCCAGCAGCAACTGCCCGCGCTGCCCCACCACGCGCTGCACCGCGTGGGCAAAGCGCGCCAGCAGCCAGGGCAGCGTCACCTCCAGCCGCACCGCGCCCTCGTAGACGTCGATGGTGCCGTGCGCGTGCTGGCCGAGCGCGGCGGCGGCAAAGCTCAGGCGGTCGCCCTCCCAGGCGTCCTGCTCGACGCGGATGAGATGGGAGAATTCGCTCTTGGCGCGGGTAAAGCCGTCCTTGATGCGGCGCGCCGCCTCGTCCTTGCCGAGGCGGTGGGGAATGACGACGATGAGCGGTTCGGTCATGGGGCTGATATGGCGATGGGACGCGTGCACGGAAAGGGCTAAGCTTGCGCCGGTCAGGAAACCTCCGCCATGCGCGTCGTTCCGATCCTTGGCCTGATCCTGGCGGCCCTGCTCGCGGCCACCCCCGCCGGCGCCATGGACCTCAACAGCTACCGCGCCGCGCACGGCCGCATGCCGCTCAACTTCAGCGCGGAGCTGATGGGCATCGCCTATGCCCACGCCGCCGACATGGCCGCGCGCCACCACCTCGACCACCGCGGCTTCAAGCAGCGCATGGGGGCGTTGGCCTCGACCGCGGCTGAGAACGTTTCCTACGGCTGCGCCACCGAAGACTGCGCCATCCGGCAATGGGCGCGCTCGGCCGGACATCGGCGCAACATGCTGATGGGCGGCGTCAGCGCCTACGGCATCGCCTCGGCCGTGAGTTCCAACGGCCGGCGCTATTGGGTGCTGGAACTGGGCAATTGAGGCGGCGTAGCCGCGCGCGGCCGCAGCCGTGCTAGCCTGCCGGCATGCTCAAGCGCGAGACCTTCGCGGTCGACAAAATCTACGTGCCGACCGCGCGCCGCAAAACGCTCGATGCCGCGCGCGTCGACGACATCGCCAAAAGCATGCTGGAGCACGGCCAGCAGACGCCGATCCTGGTGCGGCCGGACGGCGCGCGCTTCGTGCTGGTCGAAGGCCTGCACCGGCTGGAGGCCGCCAAGGCGCTGGGCGAGGCCACGATTGTCGGTTTCCGCGTCGACGCCCGCAAGCATTAGCCGCCGCGCACTTTCGCACGCGCCTCATTCCGGGGGGCGCCCCGGAATGACAGCGTGAAGCGCGCCGCTATTTCTGCGCGGTGAGAATCTTGGCGCAGGCCTCGGCGACGTCGCGGTTAGGTTCCTTGTTGCCGGGAAACGTCGCCCAGCCGCCCTTGGCCACGAAGGTATCCTGCTGCCAGGAGTCGGTGGCCTTGAGCGCAACCAGCGTCGCCGTGGATTCGGCCGCCTGCGTGAACTTGTTGACGCAGATCGGCGCCAGCGCCGCCACCATCGCGTTGGTGGCGCTGGTCTCGGCCATCTTCGTGGCACTGCTGCCGAGCGTCCAGCCGCCCCAGCCGAAGCCGACCACCACGGTGACAAGCACGCCGGCTGCGGCGCCTTGCATGAGCCGCGTGCGCGATTCGGCTTGTAGGATAGGGGGCAATTTCATGAGTTTTCCTTTCGTCCGAAACGGGTTCGGAGCGAGGGCAACGGACACCCGGTTGGGTTCCGGTCGTAAGTTGGATTGAAGGCCCGGCCGCCTTGCGCAGGCGTTTCGGTCGCGGGCAGCGTGCGCCTTTTTGCGGGCAAAGTCGATGGCGGCGACGCGGCCTATTGGCGCGGGGAGCGCAATCCGCATGAAATTGCCGCGATCGCGGCTTCATTTGACCCGCCAAGGTGTTATCCTGAGGGGGTGGCGTAGGAAGGACCCGTCATGCGTCGTCTCCCCGGCTTGCTCGCCGCCCTCGCCGCTGCCGCCCTGTGGGGCCTGGCGTCACCTGCGCCCGCGCGCGCCAACCTGCTGATCACCGTCGACAAGAACGCCCAGCAGATGACCGTTACGGTCGATGGCGACCCGCGCTACATCTGGCCGGTGGCCACCGGCATCGCGCGCTACGACACGCCCGATGGCCAGTACCAGCCGTTCCGCATGGAGCGCAAACACTACAGCCGCGAATGGGACGACGCGCCCATGCCCTATTCGATCTTCTTCACCAAGCAGGGCCACGCCATCCACGGCACCAATCACAAAATCAACGGGGCGCCGGCCTCGCACGGCTGCGTGCGGCTGTCAGTTGCGCACGCCGCGCAGCTGTGGGCGCTGGTGAAGGAACAAAAGATGGCCAATACCCGCGTCGAGCTGGTCGGCGAGATCCCCAGCAAGCAGGAGCTGATGGCCAGGCGCAACGCCGGCGACGAGGAGGCCGCTGATCTTGCCGACCGCGCCGATCGCGCTGCCGAACGTGCCGAGCGCACCGCCGACCGGGGCGACCGCGACGCCGAAAACCCGCGCATCGCCGACGACAAGGACCTCGCCCGCGAAATTCCGCGCGTCGGCCACGGCTGGGCCGAATACCACGAGGGCGGGCGCACCTATTACTACCGGACGGACCCGCGCGAGGTGCAACGCGTCTACCGCCGCGTCTACCGCGTCTACCGCCGTTACGGGCGCGGCATTTTCTGGTGAGGCCGGCGCGGCTGCGATGATCCGCAAGCTCAAATCCGGCAAGTGGCGGCTCTATTCGCGTAAAGTTAATCCGAAGACCGGTAAGCGGCGCAATCTCGGCACCTTCACCAGCAAGAAGGCGGCGCTGGCGCATGAGCGCGCCATCCAGTATTTCAAGCGGCATTGAGCGGCGCCGAAACATCTCCATTGTCATTCCGGGACGCGAGCGAAGCTCGCGGGCCCGGAATCCATACGCCGCAGCGCTGGGGTTATGGATTCCAGATTCACCCGCTTTCGCCCTGCGGGCTTCAGCGGGCGCCCCGGAATGACAGAAATTATGAATGCGCGACGCCGAGCGCCGCCTCGCCGCGGTCGAGGATGAGCGGCACGATCAGGTCCTCCTCGTCGTCGAGATGACGCAGCAGGCCCTTGAGCAGCGCGCCGCTTGCCGCCGCATAATCGTCGGTGCGCGCGCGCAAACTGTCGGCGTCGCCGGCCAGCGCCCGCAGCAGCGCGTTGGCGGTTTCTGCCGTGGCCGCCATGTCTGCATGGATGGCGTGGTGGTCGCCTTCCAGTACGTCGAAGCCGCGCGCCAGCCGCGCGTCGGCGGCGCGGAAGATCGGGAAGTAATGATAGTCCTCGATCTGGTGGTGCACCTCGAGCTGCGACAGCAAGAACTGCAGCCGCGGCACGAAGGCGCCTGCGAATTCCTGCGGCGGCAGCCGGCCGGCGCGGAACTCGGTCTCGATCTGCCGGATCATGCCCGTGAGCTCGCGGAACATGGCGTGGCGCGAAAGCCAGAAGCGCGCCATCTCGCCCAGATTGGCGTGTCCGTCCCATTGCTCGCGTGGGTAACGCGACACCAGCACGCGCAAGTCCTCCGGCCAGCCGCTACGGCGGGCAAGGTCGAGGCTTTCGATGGCGGCGGCGCTGGCGCGTTCGAGGCTCATTGCGTGCCCGATATAGCCATTGCCAGCCGTTTCACCAAACGCTGTAGATAGCGGCCATGACCACCATTGTCGCCCGTCTGGCCTGCGACGAGCCGGCCGCCCGCCGCCTGCTCGCCGCGCTGGGCTTAAGCCTGGACGCCGACGCGGTCTGCTCGGCGTTCGAGGACGACAGCGGGCAGTGGCAGCTGGCGGTTCACTTTCGCGATGCGCCCGACCAAGAAGCGGTGCGCGCGCAGGTGGCGCTGGTCGCCGGCGACCCGGCGGCAAAGGCGCTGCGCTTCGAGACCGTCGCCGACGCTGACTGGGTGGCGCAGAGTCTGGCCGACCTGCCGCCGGTGCGCGCCGGCCGTTTTGTCGTGCATGGCGCGCACGAGCGCGCGCGCATCCCAAGCAATGCCATCGCCATCGAGATCGAGGCTGCGCTCGCCTTCGGCACCGGCCATCACGGCAGCACCCGCGGGTGTTTGCTGGCGCTGGACGATTTGGCGAAACGCGGCCGCGTCGGCTGCATGCTCGATATCGGCACCGGCTCGGGCGTGCTGGCGATCGCGGCGGCGAAAGTTTTCCGCACCCGCGTCACCGCCTCCGATATCGACCCAGTTGCGGTTCATGCCGCGCGCGCCAATGCGCGCCTCAACCGCGTGGCGCCGAAGGTGACGTTTGTGCACGCCGCTGGAGCAAATGCCCGCGCCATCACGGCGCGCGCGCCTTATGACCTGATCTTCGCCAATATTCTGCTCGGGCCGATCATGCGGCTGGCGCTGCCGCTCACACGGTTGACGGCACCCGGCGCATACGTCGTGCTGTCAGGCCTGCTGCCGGCGCAGGCCAACGCCGTGCTGGCGATCACCCGCGCGCAGGGGCTTGCGCTCGCGCGCCGTATCACGCTCGAGGGCTGGGTGACGCTCGTGCTGGTGAGAAAGCAAAACCGCCCCGGGCGGGGAGGACCGGGGCGGCTTCGCTGGTGAAAATCTGGCGATCACCAGCCGCCGAACGGCATGTCCTTTGAACTGGTTCTGACGATGCGGTTGCCGCGCTCGTCCAAACTATAGGGCAACAGATGGCCGTAACGCGCGAGCTCGCGGCGGGCCTGCTGCGTGCGCGCTTCGATCAGCTTATCCATATAGCGCACGTACCAGGGCTTGCGCGGCGCCGCCGTGTCCGCGCGCGCGGCCTTCGGGGCCGCCTTGCTGGCGGGAACGCGGGCGACGTCATAAGTGACCGCAACCATATTCTTTCTCCTTCTCGTAACCGGGGCTCGAGCGACTATCCGGACTTCGTTGCTCACTGCTGCGACGCAGCATAGACTATTCCGCGTTTGCGAACACCCCGTGACAATGCATAGAAGCCCAGTGTTCCAGGCATAATCGGTTAATCAACGAGAAAGATCGATGGCATCATTGCGGCAAATCTATTGCAATGCACAAAATTGAGTCAGACGATCGATTCATTGCCGCATCGCGCATCAGCGTGCGAGGAATTTTTCGCCGGTCTGCCGCACGTATGACACTTATGCTACCTCCGGCGCGTTTCGCATGCCTGCATTGCTACGCCGGGGCAGCGCGCTAGAGTGCGCGCCATGTTCGAAGCCCGGTTCCAATCGTTCGACGATGCCAGCGAGCGCGCGCAAAGCGCTGCCCACGTCGCGAGCCTGCGCGCGGAGCTCGGCCGCCGCGGGCTTGACGGTTTCATGGTGCCGCGCGCCGACCGCCAGCAGAACGAATATCTGCCGGCGAGCGAGGAGCGGCTCGCGTGGCTCACCGGCTTCACCGGCTCAGGCGGCCTCGCGATCGTACTCGCTGACAGCGCGGTGCTGTTCGTCGACGGCCGCTACACCGTGCAGGCGGACGCCCAGATCGACAAGACGATCTTTTCCATCGAGCACGTCACGGACAGCCCGCCGGAGCAATGGTTGGAGCAGAACCTGAAAGGCGGCGGCAAGCTCGGCTACGATCCCTGGCTGCACACCACCGAGAACGCCGAAAAGCTGAAGAAGGTCTGCGCCGCGGCCGGCGCCGAATTGGTGGTGGTGGACGACAATCCGATCGACGCGCTATGGCGCGGCCGGCCAGCGCCACCATCAGGGTCCGTAGTGCTGCACGACATCAAGCTCGCCGGAGAAGGCGCGGCCGACAAGCTCAAGCGCATCCGCGCCGAGCTCGCCAAGCAGCGCACCGACGCGCTGGTGGTGTCGGATCCGCAGAACGTCGCCTGGGCCTTCAACATTCGCGGCACCGACGTGCCGCATACGCCGCTGGCGCTCGCTTTTGCGCTTGTTCCGCGCGAGGGGCGGGCGGCGCTCTATGTCGAGGGCGGCAAGCTCGACAACAAAGCGCGGCAGACGCTGGAGGAATTCGCCGATATACGCGCGCCGGACGTACTTGCAGGCGATCTGGCCGCGCTCAAGGGCAAGACCGTGCGGCTCGACCAGGCGAGCGCTGCCGACGCGCTCACGCGCCTAGTGACAAAGCATGGCGGCAAGCCGGCGCGCGGCGCCGATCCGATCGCGCTGATGAAGGCGGTAAAGAACCACGCCGAGATTGCAGGCGCGCGCGCCGCTCACAAGCGCGACGGCGCGGCGCTAACGCGGTTTCTGGCCTGGCTCGAGCGCGAGGCGCCCAAGGGCAAATTGACGGAAATTGACACGGTCAAGGCGCTGGAAAGCTTCCGCCGCGATACCGGCCTGCTCAAGGACATCTCGTTCCCGACCATCGCCGGCGCAGGGCCGAACGGCGCCATCGTGCATTACGGCGTCACGGAAAGCTCGAACCGGCGCATCGGCATGAACGAATTGTTCCTGGTCGACTCGGGCGCGCAATACGAGGACGGCACCACCGACGTCACCCGCACGGTTGTCGTCGGTGCGCCGACCGATGAGATGCGCGACCGCTTCACCCGCGTGCTCAAGGGTCATATCGCCATCGCCACCGCGGTGTTTCCGGAGAATACCAGCGGCGCCCAGCTCGATCCGCTGGCGCGCACCGCGCTGTGGCAGGCGGGAATCGATTTCGATCACGGCACCGGCCACGGCGTCGGCAGCTATCTGTCGGTGCACGAGGGTCCGGCGCGCATTTCCAAGCTCGGCACGGTGGCGCTGCGGCGCGGCATGATCCTGTCCAACGAACCGGGCTACTACAAGACCGCCGCCTACGGCATCCGCACCGAGAACCTGGTGCTGGTGATCGCGGCGCCGGAGCCGGCGGGCGCCGAGAAGCCGCTCAACGCCTTCGAGACGCTGACGCTGGCGCCGATCGACTGCCGGCTGATCGAGACCCGCATGCTCACCGCCAAGGAGCGCCATTGGATCGACAGCTATCACGCGCGCGTGCGCGAAGTGCTGTCGCCATTGCTCGATGCGCCGACGCGGGCCTGGCTGGAGGCGGCGACCGGGCCGCTGAATCACACCTGATGCCTCTCGGCGGACTCCGTCACCCTCTCCCCTCGTGGGAGAGGGTGGTCCGAGCGAAGCGAAGACCGGGTGAGGGAGAATAACCAAACTGAGGCACGGGGCCCCCTCACCCGGCTCGCGCCCGCATTCGCTCCGCGCGAGCCACCCTCTCCCATAGGGGAAGAGGGAAGCGTAGCTGTCTCACGGCCTTACGGCCTTACGGTAATCAACCACCGATCAGCTTCAGCCACTCGTCTTCGGTGAGCACCTGAACGCCGAGCTTCTTGGCTTCGGCGAGCTTGGAGCCGGCCTTAGGGCCGGCCACCACGAAATCGGTCTTCTTCGACACCGAGCCGGCCGCCTTGGCGCCGAGGCGCTCGGCCTGGGCCTTGGCTTCCTCGCGCGTCATCTTCTCCAGCGAGCCGGTGAACACCACGGTCTTGCCGGCGATCTGGGAGTCGGTCTTGGGCCGTTCGACGTCGAGGATTGTCACCTGTTTGGTCAGCCGGTCGACGATGCCCTTGTTGTGGCTCTCGCCAAAATAAGCCTTGATGCTGTCGATCACGGTGTCGCCGATCTGGTCGAGCGCGTCCATCTCGGCGATCGCCTCCTCGTCGCCTTTCGCCACCTTCAGGCAGGCGTCGTGGAACGCCTTCCACGAGCCGTAGCCGCGCGCCAGCGCCAGCGCCGTGGTCTCGCCGACATGGCGCATGCCGAGCGCGAAGATGAAGCGGTCGAGCGAAATCTCGCGGCGCTCAGCGATGGCCGCGAACAAATTTCGCACCGAGGTCTCGCCGTAGCCTTCCTGCTCCAGCAGATCATTTCGGTGCTTCTTCTCCAGCGTGAAGATGTCGGTCGGCTCCTTGACCCATTCCTTCTCGAAGAACAGCTCGACCTGCTTTTCGCCCAGGCCTTCGATGTCGAAGGCGCGGCGCGAGGCGAACAGCTTCAAGTGCTCGATCTTCTGGAACGGGCAGGCGAATCCGCCGGTGCAGCGGGCACGGGCGCCCTCCTCGCCGGTCGCCGTGGTCTCGCGCACGATATCGGTGTGCAAGTAGCAGGGGCATTTCTTCGGGAAGTGGTAGGGCTTGGCGCTTTTCGGCCGCTTGTCGATCACCACGTCGACCACCTGCGGGATGACGTCGCCGGCGCGCTGGATGATGACGGTGTCGCCGATGCGCAGATCGCGGCCGTCGCGCAATTGCTCACCGTCGCCGCCGATGCCCTTGATGTAATCCTCGTTGTGCAGGGTGACGTTCTGCACGATGACGCCGCCGACGCCGACCGGCTCGAGCTTGCCGACCGGCGTGAGCGCGCCGGTGCGGCCGACCTGGATTTCGATGTCTTTCAGCACGGTGATGGCGCGCTCGGCGGGGAACTTGTGCGCGATGGCCCAGCGGGGCGAGCGCGAGACAAAGCCGAGCCGCTCCTGCCAGTCCAGCCGATCGACCTTATAGACGACACCGTCGATGTCGTAGTCGAGGTGCGACCGGCGCTGCTCGATGTCGCGGTGGAACGCGAGCAGTTCTTCGAGCGAATGACAGGTTTTGGTCAGCGGATTGGTGTCAAAGCCGCAAGCCTTGAACCATTTGACCATGCCGGATTGCGTGTCGGCCGGCATTTCGCTCATCTGCCCCCAGGCGTAAGCGAAGAAACCGAGCGGACGCGAGGCGGTGACGGCCGGGTCCTTCTGGCGCAAGGAGCCTGCGGCAGAGTTGCGCGGATTGGCGAAAATCTGCTCGCTTTGCTCCTTCTGCCGCTCGTTGAGTTTCAGAAAATCGGCCTTGGTCATATAGACTTCGCCACGCACCTCGCAGATCGCGGGCACGCTTTTTCCCTTGAGCTTGTGCGGCACGGCTTTCAGCGTCCTGATATTGGCGGTGACGTCCTCGCCTTCGCTGCCGTCGCCGCGGGTGGCGGCGGTGACGAGCTCGCCCCCCTCGTAGCGCAGCGACATCGACAAGCCGTCGATCTTGGGCTCGGCGCTGAAGGTGATCCTCTCGTCGTCGGAGAGTTTGAGGAAGCGGCGGATGCGGGCGACAAAATCGACAACGTCCTGCTCGGCCATGGCGTTGTCGAGCGAGAGCATCGGCACCGCGTGGCGCACCTTGTTGAAGCGGCCGGTGGGCGCGGCACCGACGCGGCGCGAGGGCGAGTCGGGGCGGACCAGGTCGGCGAAGCGCGCCTCGATCGCCGCATTGCGCTCACGCAGCGCGTCATAGGCGGCGTCGGTGATCTTGGGCGCGTCTTCCTGATAGTAGCGCCTGTCGTTCTCGGCGATGGCGGCGGCCAGCCGTTTCAGCTCGGCCTTGGCCTGCGCCTCGGTCAGGTCCGGAACTGGGATTTTGTGGGGGTCTTTGGGTGCCATGGACTATCGCAATGCCGCAATGCGGATATAGGCCCGATTGCGTTGGGCGCCAAATTACCTGAAGGTTCGCGGGCAAACCAAGGCCGCCGCCAAGGCCAAACGAGGAAGCGTCAAGCATGCCATGCTGATCCACCCACGCGGCAGGGACCGCCCCTATCATCTTGGGCCGTTTCCGCTGGAGACGCTTAAAGTCGACGAGAGCGTGACCGCGCGCGAAGCAGCGCGGCCGCCAGTGGCGGCGATGGTGGACGGCGTGCCGGAAGGGCCGCTGGCGCGCGCCGCCGACCACTACCGCGCGCTGTTCGTCAAATTTGCCGACGGCAAGGTTGCCGAGAAACAGGCGCCCGTGCCGGACGACCTCGCGCGGCGCGCGGTCGACATCAAGGGCGCCGCCTATTTCCTCGACGCCGCCCAAGTCGGCATCTGCCGCATGCCGGAGAATGCCTGGATCGACGGCGGCGATCATCCGGCGCACGATTTTGCCGTCGTCATTCTGGTGGACCACCCGCGCGTCCCAGAGCCCGACAACCTCGCGTGCGACTGGATCGCGCCGGCGCGTGCGCAAATCGCCGACATGCGCGCGGCCGAGATCGCAGTCTGCGTAGCCGGCCATATCCGCACCATGGGCTTTGCGGCGCGCGCGCATCTTGCCGGCCACAGCCTGGTCGACGCCGAACGGCTGGCGGTGCTGGCGGGCCTTGGCGTGCGCGACGAGGATGACCGCTTGCGCAATCCCTATCTCGATGACTTTTCGATCGCCGTGGTCACGACGGACTATGCGCTGGCGGCCGACCGGCCGTTGCATGCCGACGCGTTGCGCGCGAAAGGTTTCGCCTATTGGTGGGGCATCAACGGCGCCCGGTCCGGCCGCGAGCGCAACCGTCAGGCCAGGCGCAAGACGCATCTTTCACGGTTCCCGATGGAGCAGGTCAGACGCGTTGAACGGCCGACCACGCTCATCCTCGACGACGAGGTGCCGCAAGTCGCCAAACGCGCCGCCTTCTTCCAGCGCGCGCTGCACGGTGATCTCGGCGACAAGGCCAAGACCGAGCGTACGCGCTTCGCATTCAAGACGCCCCTTTCCTTCAGTCTGCTGCAGGTGATCCGAACGCTAGTGCCGTTTCAGGGCGGGCCGACCGCGCCGGTGGTCGATCTGTTCAAGTACCGCGACCCGGACGCCAACGCCCGCGCGCTCAAATCGCTGTCCTATGCGCTCGGCTCCGACCTCACCGGCATTTGCGAAATCCCACGCTATGCCTGGTTCTCGCACAAGGAGGACGGCACCGAGATCAAGCCCTACCACCGCACCGCTGTGGTGATGCTGATCGACCAGGGCTTCGACACCATGGAGGGCGCCAGCGGCGACGACTGGATCTCCGGCTCGCAGTCGATGCGCGCATACTTACGCGGCGCGGTGATCGCCGGCATCATGGCGGAGCTGTTGCGCGCGCTCGGCTTCTCGGCGCGCTCGCAGACCAACGCCGATTCCGACGTGCTGCACATCCCGCTCATCCTGTGGGCGGGCCTAGGCGAATTGAGCCGTATCGGCGAATTGGTGCTCAACCCGTTCGTCGGCCCCCGCTTCAAGTCAGTGGTGCTGACTACGGATTTTCCGCTCGAAACGGACCGGCCGATCGATTTCGGCCTGCAGTATTTCTGCAGCAACTGCCTCAAATGCGCGCGCGAATGTCCTTGCGACGCCATCCCCTTCGGCGACAAGGTGATGTTCAACGGCTACGAGATGTGGAAGCCGGACGTCGAGCGCTGCACGCGCTACCGGCTCACCAATGCGCGCGGCTCGGCCTGCGGGCGCTGCATGAAGACCTGCCCGATCAACAAGGTGGTCGATGCCGACGGCGCGCTGCTGACGCGGGTGGCGAGCTGGATGGGCGTCAACTTGCTGTGGCTGAAGCCCGTGATGGTGCCTATCGCCACCTGGTTCGACGACTGGATCGGCAACGGCCGCCGCAACCTGATCAAGAAATGGTGGCTCGATCTCGAGATTGTCGGCGGCGTGACGGTCACGCCGCGCGCCAGCAACGAGCGCGACATCGATCCCGACCGCAAGGTCGATCCGGCGGCGGCGATGCAGAAGATGGCCTATTACCACGCGAACATGATGCCGCCGCCCAACGACCCGTCACCGCACATGGTCGACCGCAAGGCGGCGATGGCGGCGAAGGATGTGCTGGAGACGCCAGTTCAGGCGCGCGCGCGCCATGCCCGCGTTGGGCCAAAGCCCGCGCACTATGTGCCAACGCCGCCGGTTGCAGCCGCGGCTGAAGCCCGGGCGGCCAAGAGTCCGTATGATTGACGCGCTGCCACGCCGATGATTGTGCGCCCGCGACGAGCCAAATCACCTCAATCGTGCATGGTTAACAAATCGTTTACTGCCTTGCAGTTACGGTTGCGCGGCACGAATGGGGCAGATGCATGCCGATTCCCGCAGCCTATCAGCTTGCCTTGGAAATCTTTAATCTCGCGTCCGATACGAGCGCGGCTCGGCGTCAGGTCTGGGAGCAGTTAGCCCCTCTCATGGACCGAATCGTGAAGGAGCACGAACAACTCACGATGCAATTCACTCCCTACTATCGTGACCTTATCGAAAATAGACGTCAGCGGAACGCGGAATTAATCATTACATTCACGGAGCGCTTGTTCACTCAGCCTTTTGATGACGCGTGGGTTGCAAGCACCAAGGAGCGGGTGAAGGCTGAAAGAGAAATCGGCTTCGATATGCGCGCGCGCAGCGTAATCGCCAACACGATTCTGTCGAACCTTGATCGCGCACTTTTACGGAAACGCTGGTGGTCCAAGCGCAGATGCATCGCGCTTGCCGACCTCGCCATGTGCGTTCTCACGATGGATTCGAATAACGCCGCAATTATCCATTACCACATCGAAGCCAGAACGGCAGAAAACAAAATCAACAAGCTCGACAGCGCGATCGTTAACTTTGGAACCTCTATCGAGAGCGTGCGGGAGGCGATCACCGTCGCAGTAAACGCCCTCGATTCGACCTCACATCAGCTGGCGAATCTGGCAAATCGCGCAGCCGACGAGGTGCTAAAAGGCTCCACAATCGCGGAGAATGCCGCAACCAATGCCAGCCAGATAGCAGCCGCCACAGAGGAGCTAAACGCATCGATTGCAGAAATACGGCATAAAGCAAACTTTGCCTGTTCACGCGCACAGGAAGCTGCTGCCGATGCAAGTGGCCTGAATGAAGTGGTGCACCTGCTTTCGCAGTCGGTCGGTAAAATCGGCTCAGTTGTGAATTTGATTGCAGACATTGCCAGCCAGACCAATTTGCTGGCGCTAAACGCCACAATTGAGGCGGCTCGCGCAGGCCAGCATGGACGCGGCTTTGCCGTTGTCGCCTCAGAAGTGAAGACCCTCGCCGGCCAAACCGCTGATGCAACGAAACACATTGCTGACCAGATCGCTTTGATTGAGCAAACAACCCAGAAATCAATTCATGAGATAGGCGAGACAACCAGCAAAATCTCGGAAATTGCGGCCACCTCGCGGCTAGTTGAAGATTCGGTCTCGGAGCACGCTGCGGCATCGTCCGAGATTGCCGTTGGCACCAACAATGCCGCCCGCGATGCGACCGATGCAGCAGAGTCACTCAAGACGGTCACGCTGGTCGTCAACTCAACCAAAGACAGCGCCGGGCTAGTCCTCGAGTCCGCGCGCCGGTTGTTCGACAGCATGCGTAAGATGGATGAGGCGATGGATAGTTTGCTGCGCGCATCGCAGGACGCCGGAATTCAGCAACTAGTTGACCTGAAGAAGAACCTGGCTGCCGCCTAAGCAGACTGCAGACTCGTTTATTGCCAATAACCACTAGACAATTCGGCGGCCCGACAGGGACACCCCGCCAAGCCCATCATCTCACCTGCTCGATCGACTGCTCCGCCGCTGCACAGTCAGTGGCGCAAATCGCCTACTGCGAGAAGCGCAACGTGGTTCCGGCAGTGCCGACCAGCTTGCCGCCCGCATCATAGGCTCTCGCGGTCCAGCGGTAGCGGTGCGGCATCGGCGGACAAGGACCCTTGTAGGAGAATGCCCCTTTCGGCAGCGTTCGCTGGCCACTATAGGCGACGGTACCACCGCCATGCGGATAACTTGGCGCATCGAGGTCGGTCATGTGAAATTGGATCTTTTTGGTGCTCTTTGGCACCCCGGACAGACGGATAATAGGCGATTGGCTGTCGAAGCACTTCGCCGTTCCCTTCCAACTGACGGATATGGAAAACGCGGCCGCGACGCTCGACCAAAAGACGGCCACAACGGCACCAAGTGCCAAAGTCTTCAGAGAGTTCATGATGACGCCCCTTGTTGACCCAAGGGAGCATAATAAGCGAAACAAAAATGTCGGCGGAAGCCGAAAGGGCCCGCACTGGGCCACCCTACCCCGCCTTCAACAACCGCTCCGCCGCCGCGCGTGCCTCGTTGGTGATCTCGGCGCCAGCCAGCATGCGCGCGATTTCCTCACGGCGGTGGTCGGCGGCGACTTCGGTGACGCGCGTGGCGACGCGCTTGCCTTTCGCCAGCGTGTCCTTGCTGATGACGTAGTGGCGGTCGGCGCGTGCGGCCACCTGCGGCGCATGCGTCACTGCCAGCACCTGTACGCCTTGCGCGAGCTTGGCGAGCCGCAGGCCGATGGCGTCCGCCACGGCGCCGCCGACGCCGGTGTCGATCTCGTCGAACACGAGCGTCGGCGCCGAGCCGCGATCGGCCAGCACAACCTTCAGCGCCAGCAGGAAGCGCGCCAGCTCGCCGCCGGAGGCGACTTTCATGAGCGGTCCCGGCCGCGTGCCCGGATTGGTCTGCACCCAGAACTCGACCCGGTCGATGCCGTTCGGTCCGGCAGCCGCGGCATCGCTTTCGATCTGCGTCATGAACTTGGCGCGTTCGAGCTTGAGCGGCTTCAACTCGCCGTTCACCGCCTTGTCGAGGACGGCGGCGGCTTTGGCGCGCGATTTGGAGAGCGCGTCGGCGGCGGCGCGGTAGTCGGCTTCGGCGGCGCGCGCCGCCGCCTCCAGCGCCTTGAGCCGTTCCTCGCCGGCGTCGATCAGCGCGATGTCGGATTTGTAGCGCGCGGCCAGCGCCGCCAACTCGTCCACCGGCACGTTGTATTTGCGCCCTGCGGCGCGCAGGGCAAACAGCCGCTCCTCGATGTGCTCGAGCTCGGCCGGATCGAAATCGGCGGCGCTCAAAGCGGCCTCCAGATGGCCGCGGGTTTCCTCCAGTGCCGCGAGCGCGGCATCGAGCGCCTTCACCGTCGGCTCGATCAGCGTGGGCGCCTGCGCGCTGCGCCGCTCCAGCCGGCGGATGACGCCGGAAAGCGCCGGCACGTTTGAATTGGCGCCGGCGATCACCTCATGGGCGTCGCGCAGGTCTTCCGCCACCTTTTCCGCCTGCATCATGGCGGTGCGCCGCGCGGCGAGCGTCGTCTCCTCGTCCGCCTGCGGCGACAACGTGTCGAGCTCGTCGACGGCGTGGCGCAGCCAATCGCTTTCACGCTGCGCGCGCTCGACTTGCGTGCGGTGGGCGGCGGCTTCCGCTTCCGCGGCGCGGCGCGCCTCCCACAGCGCCGCGACCCGGGCGGCATAGGCCTCCAGGAAGCCGAAAGCATCGAGCAGGCGGCGATGGGTGGCGGCATCGGTGAGCGCGCGCTCGTCGTGCTGGCCGTGGATCTCGACCAGCGCCACGCCGAGCTGCTTCATCACCTGCACGCTCACCGGCTGGTCGTTGACGAAAGCGCGGGTGCGCCCATCGGCGAACTGCACGCGGCGCAGGATCAGCTCGTCCTCGACGGCGATCGCGTTGGCCTTGAGCAGGCCGTGTGCCGGATGGTCGCCGGCGACCTCGAAGGCGGCGATGACTTGGCCCTGCTCGGCGCCCTGGCGCACCAGGGTCTGGTCGCCACGCGCGCCCAAGGCCAGCGCGAAAGCGTCGAGCAGAATCGACTTGCCGGCGCCGGTCTCGCCGGTGAGCACGGACAGTCCAGCGGCGAAATCGATGTCGAGCCGGTCGATCAGGACGATGTCGCGGATCGAAAGTCGGGAGAGCATGGCGCGCGTAAGTCCAGTGAGGCCTCGTCATGCCCGGCTTTATGCCGGGTATCCAAGCCTTACAGATTCGCCATCATTAAAGACGTGGATGGCGATGGAAGTCGAGTTTACTCGACTTCCACACCTTTTAGTTTCGCAAGTCGGGTATACCCGACTTGCGGTGACAAGACCGGCCATGACGCTATGAATGGCTGCCGGGAACTGGGTCAGCCCAGGCCGACCGCCTTGAAAGCCTTGCTGATCCAGGAGCCCTTGTTCTCGGACGGCTCGACCCCGCCGGACTTCACCAGCGTATAGGCGTGCTTGTACCAGGGACTGTCGGGGAAATTGTGCCCGAGCACGGCGGCCGCGGTCTGCGCCTCGCCGGTGATGCCGAGCGCCATGTAGGCTTCGGTCAGCCGCTCCAGCGCCTCTTCGACGTGGCGCGTGGTCTGGTACTTGGTGATCACGACTTTGAAGCGGTTGATGGCGCCGGTGTAATCCTTGCGTTTGAGATAGTAGCGACCGATCTCCATTTCCTTGCCGGCGAGCTGGTCGCGCGCCACCTGGATTTTCTGCCTGGCGCTCTCGGCGTATTGGCTGGTCGGATATTTGCGGATCACTTCGTCGAGCGCGGCGAGCGCTTTTTCGGTTCGCGTCTGGTCGCGGGTAATGTCCGGAATCTCGTCGTAAAAGGACGAGCCGATCAGGAACTGCGCGTAGGCGGCGTCCGGGCTGCCGGGATGGAGCGTGATGTAGCGTTTCGCCGCGCCGACACATTCATCATATTCGCCGGCCGTGTAATAGGCGTAGGCCGACATGATCAGCGACTTGCGCGCCCATTCCGAATACGGGTGCTGGCGGTCAACCTCCTCGAACTTCTTGGCCGCGTTTTTAGGATTTTTCTTCACGTTGAGGGCATAGAGGCCCTCGTTGTAAAGCCGGTCGGCGGGCTCGTCGGCCACGATGTCCTTCTTGCCGAAAAAATCGAAGCCTTCGAAGCTACTGCAGGCGCCAAGGCTCGCCGCCAGCAACAACATTGCCAGCGCGCGCGCCAAGCGCGCCCGGCCGGCTAGGGCCGGCGTAGACGCCGGCGACGTTATGGGCCGCGTTGCCATGGGCGCGATGTCCTCACGAACGCAATGCTGCACGAAAACCCATCCCAAGCATTCGTGTCTGCTCCCCCCGAAGGCCCGCGCAAAAGCTAGCGCCGAGGCCCCGATCCGCGCTGGTGTAATCGAAAAAATGCGGACTGGCCAAGCGATTAAGCCGACTTTCGGCCGGGATTAAGGCGGAGGGTTAAGCCGAAATCCTGACGTTTTTCAGGACACTTCCGGCCCAAAGGCCGGGGCCACCAGGCCGGTGGCAACACCGGCGTGGCCGCACGGGCGGCGCACGGGCTCGGCCGCCGCCTCCACCACCCGCCAGCTGGCCGGATCAGCCATCAGCGCGGAGAGGACCGCGTGGTTGAGCTTGTGGCCGCCGCGCACGGTGCGGTAGGCCGCGAGCAAGGGCTGGCCGGCCAGCGCCAGATCGCCGATGGCGTCGAGCACCTTATGGCGCACGAACTCATCGGCGAAGCGCAACCCGTCCGGATTGAGCACGCGGTCCTCGGTGACCACCAGCGTATTCTCGAACGACGCGCCGAGCGCGTAGCCCGCGCCCCACAGCTTGGCGACGTCTTTCATGAAACCGAAGGTGCGCGCGCGCGCGACCTCGCGGCGGAACGTATCCGGTCCGATGTCGAGCGCCAACGCCTGCTTGCCGATGAGCGGATGCTCGAAATCGATCTCGGCTTCGACCCGGAAGCCATGCTCATAAGGCCGCAACTCGCCAAAGGCACCGTTCTTGCTGACGCGCACCGGTTTGATCACTTCGATGTAGCGGCGCGGAAGCGCGCGCGTGGTCAGGCCCGCCTGATCGATGGCATCGACGAAGGGCGCGGCGCTGCCGTCCATGATCGGCACTTCCGGCCCATCGATCTCGATGGCGACGTTGTCGACGTTGAGTCCACGCAGCGCCGCCAGCAGATGCTCCGCGGTCGAGCAGAGCGGGCCGGCGGCGTCGCCCAACACGGTGGCAAATTCGGTGGCGGTGACGGCGCGCACGTCGGCGCGGATCTCGCGCGTGATCGAGCCATCGGCGGCGACGCGCTGGAAAACGATGCCGCTATCGTCGTCGGCGGGATTAAGCGTGAGGGTGACAGGAAGGCCGGAATGAACGCCGATGCCGGAGAGGGCAGTCTGGTCGCGCAGCGTGGTCTGCTTAGCACCCTTCATCAAACCCGTTACCGTTAAGCCCGCAAGCGGGCCGCACGGTCCCCTACCCAGGCCCCAACGGAGCCATATTTCGGCCTTCAACGCACCGACTACCCACAAGTCGGGAAGGCAGCCCCCAAGGACCGAAAAGTCCCTTGCACCGCTGAAACTTAGGCCATGACCCTGGCATTCTCCAACTCACGCTTTCTTACCGACTGTTACTCTTTTTCGCCGTAATTTCAGGGGCTAGGCGCATGATCGCCGGTTCAGGGTTGCAGCAAGTCGACTGGCTCGCCCCGAATTTGCGCGCAAATGCCCGCGTGCATCAAGAAATATAAACGAGTTCAGCCGCTTCACGGATTTCAGTCGAACGGCAAACGGCCCCGTTCCAGACCTTTGGAACGGGGCCGTGCCGACCTGACGAAATCGTCAATTGGCCTGGCGGCGCAAGAAAGCCGGGATGTCGAGTTGGTCGTCCTCGCCCGAATTGTGCACAGGCGCGGGGCGACCATGGGGATCGAGGCCCTGGGGAGCCGAACGCCGGGCATATTCCGAGACCGGGCCGGCGGGCCGGCCTTCCGGCTGGCGCGCCGTCGGCCGCGGCGGCGGTTCGAATTGCGGCATTGGTTGCGCCATACGCGGCGCCGGCGGCGGCTCAGCCTCTTCGCCCTTACGGCCGAGACCGACCGAAGCTAGCCGCTGCATCAGCGACATGCGGCGCTTATCGGGGTGATCGTCGCCGAGTTCCCCGCGCTGCGCCTTGATCTCGTTCTGCGCCGGAAGCGGCAGTTCGTCGATGCGTGGCATGCGCGGAGCGCGCGGCAGCACGCGCTCGGGCGCCGGCGGAATGAAGGCCTTCGGCATCGGCGCTTCGGCCGGAGCCTGTTCGCTCGGGGCCGGCTCGAACAATGACGGTTTCATCGGCATCGGCCGGATCGAGACGTCGGCGTTTCCGCTCGTCGGCAAGATCGCAGCGGCGACGGCCGCGTGGGCGGCCGATTCGACCGAGGCGCTTGCGGTCGCCGCAGCCGGTGCCGGCAACGCTGCCGGCGCGGGTGCCGGCGGCGTGCTGCGCTCGATGCGGTCGGCGATGCGGCGGCTATCGTTGCGCAGTTTGCCGGCGAGTTCCTTGAGGGCGTTTTCCGCCTGCGCCGGCTGCGTCTGCCTGATGGCGGAATGGTCGATGCCGGTCGCCACCACCGAAACGCGGATGATGCCTTCCAGGCTTTCGTCGAAGGTGGCGCCGACGATGATGTTGGCGTCGGGGTCCACCTCTTCGCGGATGCGGGTAGCGGCTTCGTCGACTTCGTAGAGCGTCAGGTCCTTGCCGCCGGTGATCGAGATCAAAAGGCCCTTGGCGCCTTTCATGGAGGCGTCGTCGATCAGCGGATTGGCGATGGCGGCTTCGGCCGCGGTCAACGCGCGTTTCTCGCCGCTCGCCTCGCCGGTGCCCATCATCGCCTTGCCCATTTCGCGCATGACCGCGCGCACGTCGGCGAAGTCGAGATTGATCAGGCCTTCCTTGACCATCAGGTCGGTGATGCAGGCGACGCCCGAATAGAGCACTTGGTCGGCCATGGCAAAGGCGTCGGCGAAGGTGGTTTTCTCATTTGCCACCCGGAACAAGTTCTGGTTCGGAATGATCAGCAGCGTGTCGACCACCTTAGCCAATTCCGCGATGCCGGCTTCCGCGAAGCGCATGCGGCGCTGACCTTCGAAGTGGAACGGCTTGGTGACCACGCCGACGGTGAGGATGCCGGCATCGCGCGCGACCTTGGCGATGATGGGCGACGCGCCGGTGCCGGTGCCGCCGCCCATGCCGGCGGTGACGAACACCATATGGGCGTCGGTGAGATGGTCGCGGATCTCGTCGAGCACCTCCTCGGCCGCCGCACGGCCGACCTCGGGCTGCGATCCGGCGCCGAGCCCTCCCGTCACCTGCGCGCCCATCTGGATGATGCGCTCGGCCTTCGACAAGGTGAGCGCCTGCGCGTCGGTATTAGCGACCACGAAGTCGACGCCCTGCAGGCCTGCCGTGATCATGTTGTTGACGGCGTTGCCGCCGGCGCCGCCGACGCCGAACACGGTAATGCGCGGCTTCATTTCGCGAATATCGGGAATCTTCAGATTGATCGTCATGGGTTTGCCTCTTGATTGCACGGGCAGCAGGTCCGCGTGCGCGCGCGACTTGCGTGGACGCAGATGAACGCCGCCGAACATGACCGGTCCGCCACCGGCCGTTGCCTCGTTCTGGTCATCGGGATCAGAAACTTTCGCGCAGCCATTGTCCGACCCGTGCCATGTAACCGCCCGTTCCTGTCATCAATTGCCGCGTTCGCCGCGGTTCGAAGTGTTCAAGATGTGCCGCCTGCGGGTAGACCAGCAGGCCGGCCGCCGCCGCGAAGGCGGGACCCTTGGCCGCGTCGGGAAGCCCGGCGATGCCGAGGGGCCGGCCAATCCGTACCGGCCGCCGCAAAATGTGTGACGCGAGATCGGCGATGCCGGCGAGCTGGCTCGCGCCGCCGGTCAGCACAACGCGCGCGCGCGGCTCGGCCGCGAAGGGTGAGGACTTGAGCCGGTCGCGGACCATCTCCAGGATCTCCTCGACGCGCGGCTTGATGATGCGCACGATGGCCGCCCGCGAGACAAATTGCGGCGGCTCGCGCTCGTCATCCCCGACCGGAGGTATCGTGATCATGTCGCGCTCATCCGATCCACCGGTCAAAACACTGCCATAAATCGCTTTGATTCGCTCAGCATCCGCGATTCGGGTGTTGAGACCGCGGGCAAGGTCCATGGTCACGTGGGCCCCGCCGAGCGCGAAACCGTCGGCATGGACGAAGCGGCCGCCGGAAAATACCGCCAAGGTGGTCGTTCCGGCGCCCAGATCGACGGTGGCGGCCCCCAAATCGGCTTCGTCGTCGGCCAGCACTGCCAAGGCCGCGACATAGGGCGTGGCCACCATGGCCTCGACCGACAGGTGGCTGCGCTCGATGGTAAGCATCAGATTGCGCACCGTCGCCACATCGGCCGTCACCATGTGCATGTCGACGCCGAAGCGGCGGCCGAGCATGCCGCGCGGCACACGGATACCGGTGGCGTGATCGAGCGCATAGCCAATGGGCAGCGAATGCAGCACGGCGCGGCGGTCGCGCACCGAATGGCGGCCGGCGGCGGCCAGCACCCGGGCGATTTCGCCGTCGGTCACCACGCCGTTGGCAAGCTCGATGCCGGCGACGAAGCGCTCGCTGCCAAGCCGGCCGCCGGACAGCGACACCACCACCGATTCGAGCTGGACGCCTGCCCCGCTTTCGGCGATGTCGATCGCCTGGCGGACCATTTCCTCGGCTTCCGCCAGATCGACCACGCTGCCTGCCTTCATGCCGCCGGCGGCGATGTGCGACATACCCAGCACGCGCACGCCGTGGCTGCGCCGGCGCAGCACGTCCTGCGGCGCCTGCGGCTCGAGCCGCGCGATCATGCAGACGATCTTGCTGGTGCCGATGTCGAGGGCTGCGACCGCGGCGGCGCGCCGGGGCGACACCGGCTTCATCTTGGGGGTCAATCCGAAACGCAGGACGGTCACGCCTCGCCCCCCTTGCGCCTGGTCTTCTTGTCCTTCTCGGCCGCTTTCAGCGCTTCTTCGCGCGCCGCCGCCGCGGCATCCGACAGCCGCACGGTGACGCGGTCGGCAAGCCGCAGATCGACCGCGACGATGTCACGTACGAGCAATTTCTTAGCGCGCGCGAGCTCGGCCAAGTTTTGCAGCGCCTGCTCGGGATCGTTTTCCGGCAGCAGCACCTCGATGCCGCCCTTCAGGTGCAAGCTCCAGCGCCGCTCGGCGACCAGCACCGAGGCTTCGACCAGCCGCGCGACCACCGGATGGCGGTTGACCACCTCAAGAAAAGCGCGACCGCCATGTTCGGCGCCGCGCCCGACCAGCAGCGGCAACGTGGAAAAGCGCGCCGGCACGTAGGGCTCGAGCACGGTGCCATCGGTGGCGATCAACGAGACCCTGCCGTCCTTCTGCCATAGCGCGAAGGCTTTTCGCTCCGTGATGCCGATGCGCAAGCGCCCGGGATAAAGCTTGAGCACGGTGGCGTCGGCGATCCATGGATCGGTCAAGAGCCGCGCGCGCGCCCTGGCAGCGTCGAGGAACAACAGCGAGGAGCGGCCGGTGATGCCGGCAAGGCTCAGTATGTTCTCGCGACTGACTTCGTGCTGACCGGCGAGCGCGATCTCGGAAATGCGAAATCCTACGGAATTGGCGGCGGTGTCGCAGATGTCCTGCACCTGCGCCGCGATCGTTTCGGAATGGCCGCCCTTGACCACGCCGTAACACGTGCTCGCCAGCAGCAGCAGCGCGGCGGCGCTGGCGCCGGCCCCGCGTGGCGGATCGAGCGCGATGATGGGGGCAAGCAAGCGCTGCCCGATGCGCCGCCAGCGCGTGAGCGTAAAGGACCAGGCGCGGGCGCGTGGCCGCAGCGCGCGCCGCACGGCTATCGGCTTCAGCGATTGAGCAGAGCGTTCGCGACCGTCCATCGCACCATTTCTTTTAAAGTCATGCCCCGCATGAGGCATCGGCGAGCGCTGGCACGAGCGAATTTCGGTCATGCCCGATTGGCTGTTGGCCTTGGGCGCGACCGGTCCCTAACGGTTCGCTCAAGGTCAATCGTCAGCGGTGATCCCGCAACGCACGCCCGCAACGGCGCGCGCTGCGCCGCGAGACGCCGCGTTGCGCCTAGTCTTCGGGCCAGTTGGTAAACAATTAGTAAAGTTTGAGAGATTGGGCGGGTTTAGGCGCAAGAAGGCCCGGCCGTTGCAAGGCCGTCACGATCACCGGTCGAGCGAAGCGTCCTCGACCATCCAGCGCACCAGCTCCTCGAAAGAGATGCCGGCATGGGCCGCCATTTCCGGCACCAGCGAGGTCTCGGTCATGCCCGGCTGGGTGTTCAGCTCGAGACAGAACAGCGCTTGCGTGCCGGCGCGGGTATCGTCGTAGCGGAAATCGGCGCGGGTGACGCCGCGGCAGCCGAGCGCGCGGTGCGCAGCCAGCGACAGGCGCCGGCACTCCTCGTAGATTTCCTGCGAAACCGGCGCCGGCAGCAGGTGCTTGGAGCCGCCGGGGGCGTATTTGGCCTCGTAGTCGTAGAACTTGGTGGCCGGCACGATCTCGATGACGCCGAGCGGCTTGTCACCCATCACGGCGCAGGTCAGCTCCTTGCCGGAGATGAAGGGCTCGACCAGCACCATCTCGCCGAAGGTCCAGTCGGCGCGCGTCAGTTCCTGCGGCGGGTGCTTGTGATCCGCGCGCACGATGAACACGCCGACGCTGGAGCCTTCCGACACCGGCTTGATGACGTAAGGCGTCGGCAGCAGATGGCGCTTGGCGGCCTCGCGGCGGGTGACGACCAGACCGCCCGGCACCGGCACCTGCGCCGCCTTCAGCACGGTCTTGGCGATGTCCTTCTGCATGGCGAGCGCGGAAGCCAGCACGCCGGAATGGCTGTAGGGGATGCCGGCGATCTCCAGCAGGCCCTGAATCGTGCCGTCCTCGCCGGGATGGCCATGCAGTAGGTTGAGCGCGGCATCGGGCATGAGTTCGCGCAGGGTGGCGGCAACGTCGCGGGTGACATCGACGCGGGATACGCGATAGCCGCCCAGCCGCTCGAGCGCGTCGGCGCAAGCCGTGCCCGAGCGCAAGGACACCTCGCGTTCGGCCGACCAGCCCCCCATCAGAACGGCGACGTGCTTGCTCATGGAGCGCTTGCTACCTTTGGAGCCCGGTCGGAGAGGCATTGATTCGCGTGCGGCCTAATAGAAGCGAGAATGGCGGCGCCGTCGAGCGTCCCGCCATATTGCCACGGCCCTGCCCGCCCGGCATGGTTGATCCATGACCGTGCGCGCAATCGCCGTGTTAGCGTTGGCGGCCCTGCTGATGCTGGCGGGCACGGCGTTGCGGGCGGCTGAATCACTGTCGCCTATGGCGGGTCTGAGCGAAAGCGCGGCCAAGGAACGTGCCGCGCTGTTCGCGGAGCTGACGGCGACCAAGAATGACGTAGAAGCGCGCGCGGTCGAGGACAAGCTGTGGATATTCTGGGGCGGTTTCGCGGACGCGGAATCGCAGCGCCTGCTGGCGGTCTCGCACGAGGCGCAGCTTCGTTTCGACTACGGCCGTGCGCTCGTTGCAATGGAAGCACTGGTCAAGCATCAGCCGCAATTCGCCGAAGGCTGGAACCAGCTCGCTTACGTCTTGTTCCTCGCCGGCAGTTACGACGCCTCGCTGGCGGCGATCGAGCAAACGCTGAAGCTTGAGCCGATGCACTATGCGGCGCTCGCCGGCAAGGGCATCATCCTAATCCAGCAGGGCAAGGAGGCGGAAGCGCAAGCGCCGCTCAAGCGTGCGCTGGCGATCAATCCGTGGCTGAAAGAACGCAATCTCATCAGCAAAAATCTGGTGCCGGTGCCCTAATTTAAGCGGTTAGCTGACTCCAACCCGCTTGATCTCCCATTCCAGCTCCACGCCGGAATGCGCCCTCACCCGCTCGCGCACGGTCTCGCCCAGCGTCTCGATATCGGCCGCGCTGGCGCCGCCAAGATTGATGAGGAAATTGCTGTGCAGCTCGGAGACCTGCGCGCCGCCGACCGTGAGCCCGCGGCAGCCGGCCTCATCCACGAGCTTCCAGGCGCTTGATCCCGGCGGGTTCTTGAAGGTGGAGCCGCCGGTGCGATTGCGCGGCTGGCTTTGCTCGCGCTTGCGTTTGATCTCGGCCATCTCGCCGGCGATCTCCTCGATCGCACCGGCGCGGCCCTGGAACACCGCCGCAGTGAAGATGACGTCGTCGGGCACGCCGCAATGGCGGTAGGAAAATCCCATCTCGGCATTGCTGTAAGTGCGTAAGTTTCCCTGCCGGTCGACGCCGCGCGCCTCGATGAGGACGTCCTTGATCTCAGCCCCATAGGCGCCGCCGTTCATGCGCAGCACACCACCGATCGAGCCGGGAATGCCGGACAGGAACACCAATCCCGCGACACCAGCATCGCGCGCCGCGCGCGCCACCAAGACATCGAGCAGCGCGGCGCCGGCAATGATGCGGTTGTCGGGCTCGATCTTGATCTCGTTGAAGCCGCGGCCGAGCCGGATCACCACGCCGGGCACGCCGCCGTCGCGCACGATGGTGTTGGAGCCGGCGCCGATCGTGGTTACCAGGATATCGGGCGGCAGGCTGCGCAGAAAATAAGCCAGATCGTTCTCGTCCTCGGGCAGAAAGAAGACCTGCGCCGGTCCGCCGACCCGAAACCAGGTGAGCTCGGCCAGCGACTGATTGGCCAAGAGCCGCCCGCGCAATTCGGGCATGCGCGCTTTCAGCTCGGGGACGATGTCGGGGAAGCTCATAGCGCCTTCAATTCGCCCGGCAGTGCGTAGGCCCATTGCGTGATCGAACCGGCGCCGAGCAAGACCACGTAGTCGCCGGGCTTGGCCAGCTCCTTGATCAGCGATGCGAGCTTCTCCGGCCCATCGAGCGGGATCGCCTGCTTGTGGCCGTGCGAACGCAGGCCGGCGACCAGCGCGTCGCGGTCGATGCCCGGGATCGGAGGCTCGCCCGCCGGATAGACCGGCGCCACGATCACGGCGTCGGCATCGTTGAAGCAGGTGCAGAACTGCTCGAACAGATCGTGCAACCGCGTGTATCGGTGCGGCTGCATCACCGCGATCACCTGACCCTTGGCGCTCTCGCGCGCGGCCGCCAGCACAGCGGCGATCTCCACCGGGTGATGGCCGTAGTCGTCGATGATGACGGCGCCGTTCCAGGTTCCGACCTTGGTGAAGCGCCGCTTGACGCCGCCGAAATTCTCAAGCGCCTTGCGGATGACAACGTCGCCGATGGCGAGCGCATGCGCCACCGCCACCGCCGCGGTGGCGTTGAGCGCGTTGTGGCGGCCCGGCATCGGCAGCGTGAGCTTGTCGATGGAATGAGTGAGATTCCCTTCGCGGTCGCGGAACTGCACGGAGAAATGCGAGGCGCCGTTGTTGTGCGTGAGCTCAGCGAGCCGCACGTCGGCCTGCGGGTTCTCGCCGTAGGTCAAGATCCGGCGGTCCTCCAGCCTGCCAACCAGCGTCTGCACCGCCGGATGGTCGGTGCACATCACCGCAAAACCGTAGAACGGAATGTTCTCAACAAAATCGAAGAAGGCGTCCTGCACCGCCTCGTAGGTCTGGAAATGGTCGAGGTGCTCGGGATCGATATTGGTCACGACGGCGACGTCGGCCGGCAGCTTGAGGAAGGTGCCGTCGGACTCGTCGGCCTCCACCACCATCCAGTCGCCGGTGCCGAGCCGCGCATTGGTACCATAGGCGTTGATGATGCCGCCGTTGATCACGGTCGGGTCGAGGCCGCCGGCATCGAGCAGCGCGGCCACCATCGAAGTGGTGGTGGTCTTGCCGTGGGTGCCGGCGATAGCAACGCAGGATTTC